>BNJV01001075.1_pt1 | contig 114132 bp, 164 predicted proteins | sample 8540591 | NCBI WGS metagenome assembly BNJV01 (sample SAMD00202457, study PRJDB9452) | human saliva metagenome | host: Homo sapiens
CAACATCTTTCCTTTTCTTTTGGTCAAGCCCTCGACCTGTAAGTATCAGAAGGCACACGGATTACTCCGCTTTACACCGACCTATCAGCCTCATACTCTCTCAAAAGGGTCATGTTAGCCTACGCTATGAGATATCTTATCTTGGAGGGAGCTTCACGCTTAGATGCCTTCAGCGTTTATCCTGCGCAAACTTGGCTTCCCGAGCTGCAGCTGGCACTGCAGCTGGTATCTACCAGCGGTTCGTCCATCCCAGTCTTCTCGTACTAAGGACGGCTCTCCTCAAATATCCTGCGCTCTGCGCCAGATAGGAATGAAACTGTCTCACGGCGTTCTGAACCCAGCTCGCGTACCGCTTTTAATGGGCGAACAGCCCAACCCTTGGACCTACTACAGCCCCAGGATGCGATGAGCCGACATCGAGGTGCCAAAACCACTCCGTCGATGTGAACTCTTGGGGTGATAAGCCTGTTATCCCCAGGGTAGCTTTTATCCGTTGAGCGATGGCATTCCCACTTACATACCACCGGATCACTAAGTCCTACTTTCGTACCTGCTCCACCCGTCGGTGCTCGCAGTCAAGCTCCCTTCTGCCTTTACACTCTGCGAATGGTTTCCAACCATTCTGAGGGACTCTTTGAGCGCCTCCGATACACTTTCGAGGCGACCGCTGATCAAACTCCCCTCCTGGCATTGTCCCCTGCCCGGATAACGGGCAAAGGTTAGAAAACCAGATACACGAAGGGTGGTATCCCAACGATTGACTCAGCAGAAACTGGCGTCCCTGCTTCTTCGTCTCCCACCCTATCCTGTACATCATATATCTAATCCCAGTACCAAGATGGAGTAAAGCTCCCATAGGGGTCTTTCCGTCTTGGCGCAGGTAACCAGCATCTTCACTGGTACTTCAATTTCACCGGGTGCATTGTTGAGACAGCGCTCAAATCATTACGCCTTTCGTGCGGGTGGAACTTACCCGACAAGGAATTTCGCTACCTTAGTGGTAGGTTAATTTACGGCCGCCGTTTACTGGGGCTTAAGTTCGTACCTTCGGATTGCTCCTAAGCACTCCCCGTAACCTTCCAGCACCGGGCAGGCGTCAGCCCACATCACCTCACGGTTTCGCATAGACCTGTGTTTTTGCTAAACAGTTGCTTGAGCCTCATTCTCTGCGGCCTGTATCTCTACAGGCACCCCTTATCGCGAACTTACGGTGCATTTTGCCGGAGTTCCTAACAATGCTTCTCCCGCCGGCCTTGGGATACTCTCCCCATCCACCTGTGTCGGTTTACGGTACGGGCTCTGGCTGCTCAATAGCAGCTTTTCTCGACGGCTCTCCCGAAGCTTCCCTACTTATATTTCGATCGCATCACACAGTCCAATTCCCCGGGCGGATTTGCCTGCCCGGCATAAACCATCTTGCACCTGAATCCTTTACAGGCACTTCCTGAATTTCCGTGTCCCCACATTTCTGACAGCCAGAGGTACTGGAATATCAACCAGTTGTCCATCGCCTACGCTTCTCAGCCTGAGCTTAGGGTCCGACTTCCCCAGGGAAGATCAGCTTTACCCTGAAACCTTGGATATACGGCCTGAAGGATTCCCACCTTCATCTCGCTACTCATTCCGGCATTCTCTCTTGATAACCCTCCACGGCTCCTTACGGTACCGCTTCTCCGTGTTATCAATGCTCCCCTACCAACATACCTAATGGTATGTTCCATTGCTTCGGTGTTATGTTTCAGCCCCGGACATTTTCGGCGCAGGACCTCTCGACTAGTGAGCTGTTACGCACTCTTTTGAATGAATGGCTGCTTCTGAGCCAACATCCTAGTTGTCTTCGAAAACCCCACATCCTTTACCACTCAACATACACTTTGGGATATGCTAGATGGTCTGGGCTGTTTCCCTTTTGACTGTCCGACTTATCTCATACAGTCTGACTCCTGGTAAACATCTATACGGCATTCGGGTTTGATACGCATTGGTAGACTTTGACGCCCCGCAGCGATTCAGTGCTCTACCTCCATTAGACTATACCGAGGCTAGCCCTCAAAAGCTATTTCGGGAGAACCAGCTATCTCCGAGTTCGATTGGAAATTTCTCCGCTACCCACAGCTCATCACCGCCTTTTTCAACAGGCGTGTGTTCAGATCTCCATCCACTTTTACGCAGACTTCATCCTGGCCATCGGGTAGGTCACCCGGTTTTCAGGTCTGCCGTTACTGACTTACCGCCCCTGTTAAGACTTGGTTTCCCTTCGGCTCCGTACCTTAAGTACTTAACCTGCCAGCAACGGCAACTCGCCGAATGGATTCTACAAAAGTACACGGTCGAGCGTTGGTCGCTCTTCCGCAGCTTGTAGACACGGGGTTTCAGGTTCTCTTCACTCCTCCGGGAGTTCTTTTCACCTTTCCCTCACGGTACTATACTCTATCGGTCACCAGGTAGTATTTCGCCTTGAGGGGTACCCCTGCTTCCTACAGGGTTTTCTCGTGTCCCGTAGTACTCGGATACCACTGAATCACAGTCTGTTTCGCATACGAGGGCTTTCACTCTCTTTGGCCGGCTTTCCCCAAAACCGTTCTGCTACCTGCTGTCTTCTGTGTGGTCCTCTACCCCAAGGATAAATCCTTGGTTTGGGCTTCGTCCCCTTTCGCTCGCCACTACTTAGGGATTCGATGTTTCTTCCTCTTCCTCCGGCTACTTAGATGTTTCAGTTCGCCGGGTTCCTCCGCTATGACTATGGATTCATCATACGGTGGCGAAGTTCTTTCTGCCGGGTTTCATTCGGATACCTGCGGATCAATGGATATTTGCTCCTCCCGCAGCTTTTCGCAGCTTATCCGTGCCCTTCTTCGGCTCCTGGTGCCAAGGCATCCGCCCTGCGCCCTTTGTAACTCGACCTTAAGTTGAGATGGGATAGCCAGACGGCTATGGGGCGCCGTGCATAGCTCGCAAACGGCGGCCTGTGAACGGATGGAGCGTTCTGAAACGCCTATCACGAGCGTGAAAATGCGAAGCATTTCTGCAGTGACCCATCTCAACGGTATTTTTAGATAACTCATTATGGTTCTCTTTAATTTAACACTGACTAGCGTATCAGTATTAAATCTTTTAATAAATACATTGTTTTATTGAATTCTAAATCACACTTGTTTTTCAACCTGTGTCAATCAGAAATTCAACTTCTCGATGTTGTTTCATATCTAGCTGTACAATTTCTTAAATGAAATCATACTTGCATAAATATTTGTTCAGTATGCAGTTTTCAGGTACATTTCAGGATAATATCCTGAGTGGAGATAAAGGGATTCGAACCCTTGATTTCCTTGCAAGGCAGGTGCTCTCCCAACTGAGCTATACCCCCATAAATCTAGCTGACCACTCACTCTCACACCGTCTCCAGTGACAGTACCATCAGCCCGCCTGGGCCTTAACCTTCGTGTTCGGGATGAGGAACGGGTGTGGCCCCTAGACGCATCGCCACTAGAAATATTTCGTTACCCAAAACTCGCAACTCACGCCTTCGCTCCTGGCTCAGACTCACTTCGTTCGTCCTCGCTAGAGTCGGTCGCAGTGTGTCTGCTCATAAAATTTGTCCGAAAGCAAGCTTTCCAAATTTTTCTTTCGCATCCATTGCTCGTTGATAATAAGTTATCATTGATAACTAGACAGTAAGACAATCCCTACTTCTTCTTCCTTAGAAAGGAGGTGATCCAGCCGCACCTTCCGATACGGCTACCTTGTTACGACTTCACCCCAGTCACCAGACCTGCCTCGGCAGCTCCTCCCCTACAGTTGAGCCACTGACTTCGGGCATTTCCGACTCCCATGGTGTGACGGGCGGTGTGTACAAGACCCGAGAGCGTATTCACCGCGACATTCTGATTCGCGATTACTAGCGATTCCAGCTTCATGTAGTCGAGTTGCAGACTGACAATCCGAACTGAGGCAGCCTTTCTCAGAGTTCGCTCCGGCTCACGCCTTCGCTTCCCTCTGTAACTGCCATTGCAGCGTGTGTAGCCCCGGTCATAAGGGCATGATGATTTGAGCGTCATCCCGCCTTCCTCCGAGTTATCCCTCGGCAGTCTTTCCAGAGTGCCCGGCCCAACCGCTGGCTACTGAAAACAGGGTTGCGCTCGTTGCGGGACTTAACCCAACATCTCACGACACGAGCTGACGACAACCATCACCACCTGTCTCTCCTGTCCCGAAGGACTACAGACATTACCCGTATTCAGGGAGGATCTCAAGACCGGGTAAGGTTCTTCGCGTTGCGTCGAATTAAACCACATGCTCCACCGCTTGTGCGGGTCCACGTCAATTCCTTTGAGTTTCATTCTTGCGAGCGTACTCCCCAGGTGGAATACTTAATGCGTTTGCGGCGGCACCGAAAGGCTTATGCCTCCCAGCACCTAGTATTCATCGTTTACAGCGTGGACTACCAGGTATCTAATCCTGTTTGCTACCCACGCTTTCGAGCCTCAGCGTCAGTTTTTGGTCAGCAGGCCGCCTTCGCCACCGGTGTTCTTCCTAATATCTAAGCATTTTCACCGCTACACTAGGAATTCCGCCTGCCTCTCCCATACTCAAGTTTAACAGTTTTGGGAGCAGTCAGGGGTTGAGACCCTGCTTCCACCTCAGCTTGCCAAACCGCCTGCGCTCCCTTTACACCCAGTAAATCCGGATAACGCTTGCCCCTACGATATTACCGCGGCTGCTGGCACGTGAGTTAGCCGGGCTTCTTAGTCAGGTACCGTCATCATCTTCCCTGCTGATAGAGCTTTACATACCGAAATACTTCTTCACTCACGCGGCGTCGCTGCGTCAGAGTTCCCTCCATTGTGTCAATATCCCCCACTGCCCTCCCGTAGGAGTTTTTGGTGAGTGTCTCAGTCCCAATGTGGCCGTCCGACTCTCAGTCCGGCTACCGATCGTTGCTGGTGAGGCTTTTTACCCTGCCAACTGGCTAATCGGACGCGAGTCATCCTGTACCCTGATTGCTCATTTCCCAGCAAAACCATGCGGTCTCGCCGACTTATGCGGTCTTACCAGCCGTTTCCAGCTGCTATCCCCTGTACAGGGCAGGTTGCCCACGCGTTACTCACCCGTCCGCCACTAAGAATTACAGCCTTCCATCCGAAAAAGCTTCCGTCTGTAATCTCCGTTCGACTTGCATGTGTTAGGCACGCCGCCAGCGTTCATCCTGAGCCAGGATCAAACTCATCATAAAAGTGTTTGCCTTCGTCAGAACAAGCTGACATTTATCATCTCTTGCTTATTCCGTTATTGACCGGCTAAAGTCAATAATTTTTACTGTTTTTAAAAGGTGTACAAGTATTACTACTATACGCGTTCGTTTGAATTTTTCAAGATTGTCTCACTATTTGAGTTATCAAGGTTCTTTTTACTTTATTGCCTCTCAGCAATTCAGCTTTGTCATTGTATCACATTGTTTGGCTCCCGTCAACACTTTTTAATTTTATTTTTCAAAAGGAACGGAGAAGAGGGATTCGAACCCTCGCGCCGCTCACGCGACCTACACCCTTAGCAGGGGCGCCTCTTCGGCCTCTGAGTATTTCTCCAAAACCGAACAATGCGATTTCTTTATTAAATTATGTGCATCCGCTAAGCGAGTGCATATATAAGTGTACCAAAAGAGAGTTAATGTCAACTACTTTTTAAAAATTTTATTGATGTTTGCTCATTTAATACAATTTGTGGTCATGATATTGTTTCTACCTATATATAGTGTTATATATAGTTTTGCTGAAACTTTCATCTTATGGCATGCTTAAAAATCTCAACACTAGTAAATATATTTAAAATCTAAAAACCGTGAGTCCTAAATCATAATGATTTTTTCTGACTCTTCAATGTGATGTCTTATTGCAACTTCGTTTTCAATACAATATCTGTATGACTTTTCCATGTAATCAGTGATGTGATTATCTTTATACATTTCTCGTAATGTTTCCAAAATTGGTTTTCCTTGAATTTTCATATTCAAAAATATGAATATACACATCCTCCACCGTTTTTCTCGTGGATAATAAGGATTTATTGAAGACAGCCTTTATCATCCATTATACTTTCAACAACCATCTCGCTTAAAATCCATTTCATAGACGGTGTTTCGTATTCTGAATAGCTGTCTCCAAAGTGATTGTTCCATACATAAAACCAAATGTAATGTATAACTTCATGGATTGACATACCCAAGGAACCCTCGCTCACTGTTCTTGTAAAAATATCAAAGTATCTTTCCTTTAGAAAACGAGGACATATAGGATTTAGACTGATATTGCCAACAAGATCATTGAATATTGTAGCCTGTATCAATTTCAAAGGCATCTGATAGAGCATCTTCTATCTGGTTATGGTATATTAAAAGTGATTATTATATGATTTAATTTTTACTATCTAATTCATTCGTATTCATATCCCATATTTTTAATTCTTTTAATATACTCTTTCTTTTCCTCTGTTCTAAGCTTTTTCATTTTTTTCTTTACTTAACTGAGGATAAAAAGTAAAGGAGAGAATCTGACCAAAATGGAATTACATTATCGTCTTGAAACAGCATAATACTATCTATCAGAATGTTCAAAACCTGGATTCCGATATGTGACATTCATTGTTTTACCTCCATAACTTCTAATTTGTCGTTTTTATATAAACTAGCCTAGTGACGCTCCGAATGATAACATTTCAGACTCGCTCCGGCATCCGCTTCGCTACGCCTGATGCGCTCGCTTAGAATTTATCATTCGTAGCTGACACTTTAGATTTATACAAATAATAACTAGAATACCAAATGAAAGACAGCCACCCCCACCTGCCCCTTTGTGGCTGATGTGTTTGTTTGTAACCACTTTTCAATTAAACAGCCGGAACTAATAATGCCTAAGCGAGCGCATCAGGTTTTTCGTCAATAAAGCCATATTACAACAGCATCTTACAGAAAAACCGGAGCGAGTCTGGACATTTATTAGTGGAGGCGTAACTAGCGTGGCAAACAAATCCATCAGCCCTACAAATTAGAATTTACTGTAGACTCACTATATATTCTCTAATCTTTGTATTCAGCTCATCATTATTTTTCTCTAACTCCGGACAAAAACCTGTTATCCCATATCCAATCATGTTGTAAAGTGCAGTTAGACGCATAGCATTGGCTGATTTCTTATCGCCTTCTGCCTCAGCTTCTTCTATTGCCTGTATATCACAAACATCTTCAAAAGTTTTTCTTGCAAATATTTTCTGCATAAAAGCCCAAGCCTTTTCTTCGGTATCTAATGCATTTTTGGGGTTGACCAAACTTTCTTCATCAGTGAAACCCCTGTATTCCTTATCTTCACTTCTTTCATTCTCGTTATAAATATAAGCCCTCAAGCCCCATATAAATAGAATGAAATCCCACATTGTAATTTATCTTTGTAGGAATATCTATATTGGTAAACTCACAAACCTTTAAGGCATCTTCCTTAGCTCCCCATAACATACAGCCTATATGCAAGTTCACATAAATTAGCTGAATCTGCTCCACTTGCAAATGAACACTTCTTATTTAGCTTTTTGCAGAGACTCACTATTTTCTTATCATCTTGTCTTTCCATAATTTCTTCAAATAACATATAACCTCATTTTCTATTAAAAAATGCTAAGTCTGAGATTTATCCCTTACTTAGCATTTTTCAATGTTTAATTCAAATTATTTGCTGATATATCGTGGTCAAACCTCAAGTCTCACTTACGATATCTTACAGATATTTTTGGTTAGATTAATTTACTATATTAGTTATTACTGTTTTTCAGTTTCTTCTAGTGTCTTCTTCAACTGCCTTGTCATCCTCACGCACCTTTGCAATCTTTGCAATTACATTGTCTCCGTCTACATTCATAAGCTTAACTCCTGATGTAATTCTTCCGAGAGTTGATATACTTTCAACTGCCATACGGATAATGATCCCTGCCTTTGTGATGAGCATAATCTCGTTATTGTCATTTTACTGACTTAGCACCTATTACAAGTCCTGTCTTCTCCACTATCTTGTAGCATTTAACACCCTTACCGCCTCTATGCTGTGTGGTAAATTCGGATATTGATGTTCGCTTTCCAAGTCCGTTTTCAGAGACTATAAGGAGCTGTTCTCCCTGGTCATCAAGCTGCATTGCAACTATTTCATCAGTATCGTCTGTGGTCATACCGATTACACCCATAGAAGCCCTGCCTGTAGGACGCACATCTTTTTCAGTTAAATCTAATGCACATTCCGTTCTTTGTTATAAGGAAGACATCGTTTTCGTTGTTAGTAAGTTTTACTTCTATAGAGGTCATCATCTTCTCTTAGATTAATAGCCTGCAAGCCTGTCTTTCTTATATTCGAATATTCACTAAGGGCAGTCTTTTTAACTATTCCCTCTTTGTAGCGCATAAATAAATATCCGTCAGTCTTTTCTTTTCTAATGTTTATAACTGCGGTTACCTGCTCCTCCGGCTGAAGCTGCAGGAGATTTACCATAGCTGTTCCTCTGGCTGTACGGCTGGCTTCCGGTATCTGATAAGCTTTGAGCCTGTATACCCTGCCCTTGTTGGTAAAGAAAAGTATATAGTGGTGGGTTGTAGTCATAAGGAGATCTTCTATAAAATCCTCCTCAATGGTCTGCATTCCCTTTATTCCCTTACCGCCTCTATTCTGGCTCTTGAAATTATCGGTTGTCATCCTCTTGATGTAACCCATATTTGTCATTGCAATTACAGTATTTTCATCAGGAATGAGGTCATCATTGGTAATGTCTGAATCGTCAGCTACAATCTGACTTCTTCTTTCATCACCGTATTTATCACGGATTACATTTATTTCTTCTTTTATTACCAAGTAATTTCTTGACATCCGCAAGTATTTCTTTTTAATTCTTTAATTCTTTCCTGCAAGCTGTCATATTCTCCTGAAGCTTCTCTTTCGAGACCTGTAAGAGCTCTAAGACGCATATCAACTATAGCCTGAACCTGTACATCATCAAGGCTGAATCTCTCGATGAGTTTTTTCTTTTTGCCTCTGCAGTAGTCTTTGAACCTCTGATTATGCTTTATAACTTCATCTATATAATCAAGAGCCATAAGCAGTCCCTTTAATATATGGGCTCTCTCTTCTGCCTTGTTAAGCTCGTACTGACTTCTTCTTCTTACTACATTTTCCTGGTGCTCGAGGTAGAAGCCAAGCATCTGCTTTAGGTTCATTACCACAGGCTCATTATTTACAAGCCCAAGCATATTGGTGCCGAAGGTGGTCTGTAACTGTGTATGCTTATATAATTTTTTAAGGATGATATTTGGATTTACATCACGCCTTAATTCAATACAAATGCGCATACCACTTCTGTTTGACTCATCACGCAGCTCAGTAATTCCATCTATTCTCTTATTTTTTACCATGTCGGCAATGTACTCTATGAGTCTTGCTTTATTGACAAGGTAAGGCAGCTCGGTTACAACTATGCGGTTCTTGCCATTTGCCATAGGCTCTATGTCTGTCACCGCACGAACTATAATCTTGCCTCTTCCTGTCCTATAGGGCCTCTTCTATACCAGCTCTGCCTAAAATGTGCGCACCTGTTGGGAAGTCAGGATGCCTTTAACTATCTGAAGTATTTCATCTATCTCAGTATCCCTGTCTTCTAACACCTTATTGTCTATTATCTTGTTTACTGCATCTATAACCTCTGTAAGGTTGTGAGGCGGAATATTGGTAGCCATACCTACTGCTATACCTGAAGCTCCATTTTACAGGAGATTAGGATATCTTGATGGAAGCACTGTAGGCTCTTTTTTCTGTTTCATCGAAGTTAGGAATAAAATCAACTGTATCCTTTTCAATGTCAGAGAGCATTTCCACGGAAATCTTGCTAAGCCTTGCCTCTGTGTACCTCATAGCTGCTGCCCCGTCTCCGTCCACAGAGCCGAAGTTTCCCATATCCGTCTACAAGCATATACCTGGTGAGACCAGCTCTGAGCAAGATTAACAAAGGGCTCCCTCAAATAGAACTGTCGCCATGTGGGTGGTATTTACCCATTGTATCACCGACAATTCTGGCACATTTTTCTATGTGGCTTATCAGGAGTATTGAAAGCTCCTTCATTGCATACAGTATTCTTCTTTGTACAGGCTTAAGTCCGTCCCTTACATCAGGAAGGGCACGAGAAGCAATTACTGACATAGCGTAGTCTATGTAGGAATCTTCCATAGTCTTCTTTAAGTCTACTTCATTAATCCTGTCAAAAATATTCTCGTCCATTCTCTTATCCTTTTTCCTTGAAATATTTATAAAGTCTCAAATTTTCAGTTTTCTCACTCTAATACAATATTATACCATAAATTCAAATTAAATAACATACTTTAGAAAAATCTTATTTTTGTAATATACTGATGATAATGGAGGTGGTTATATGGTTGAATTTATAATATACAGTTCAATTCTTGCACTAATAGCTTACTTACTTTTCAAATATGAATTAGTTTATAACATTACTGAAAGTTGGAAAAGTTACAGTTCATCAGACTGTTCAGATTTATATAAAATATCTTGTCAACTTGGAGGCATTATTACTTTTTATAATTGATTTACTTTTTAATCATAAGTTATATTTCAAATATTAATTTATTTAGTTTTTCGGATTAGACTAAATATTTTTGCAAATGTTTGGTAATATCCCTCATAGTCACAGACCTAAAATACAGTATTCTATTGTGTTATACGAAACAACAGGTCTGTGACTTATGAGGAATTTCTCTAACAGTCGTTTTATTTTAATAATCCGAGTTTATATATCCAAATTCCTTACATACTTTGCATTCTGCTCTATGAACTCTCTTCTTGGCTCAACCTTGTCTCCCATAAGGGTATTAAAGTTAAATCTATTTCAGAAGCATTTTCTTCGTCCATAATAACCTTAAGAAGCACACGCCTTTCAGGATCCATAGTTGTCTCCCAAAGCTGTTCTGCATCCATTTCTCCAAGACCCTTATAACGCTGAATCTTGTTATTGCTATCTCTTCCAATTTCAGACATTATGTTCTCAAGCTCTTTATCATTGTATGCATACCAGATTTTGTTGCCCTTTTCAACCTTGTAAAGGGTGGCTGCGCAAGGTATACATGTCCCCTTTCTTATAAGTTCAGGCATGAAACGATAGATAAAGGTGAGCATCAATGTATCTATGTGAGCTCCGTCTATATCCGCATCAGTCATTATAATGATTTTCTTGTATCTAAGCTTAGTTATATCAAAGTCTTCATAATTCCTGTACCAAAAGGCAGTTATCATGGACTGAATCTCTTTATTTTCTAAGATTTTTATCCAGTCTTGATTTTTCTACATTAAGGATTTTGCCTCTAAGCGGAAGTATAGCCTGTGTTGCCCTATCTCTGGCATCCTTTGCTGAACCGCCCGCAGAATCTCCCTCTACAAGATAAATCTCGCAGTTATCAGGGTTCTTATCCGAACAGTCAGCAAGCTTGCCCGGAAGATTCATATATTCAAGGGCTGTCTTTCTTCTGGTTAAATCCCTTGCTTTTCTGGCTGCATCCTAGCTCTTTGAGCTAGTAATGCCTTTCAACTATCATCTTACCTACAGCAGGATTTTGCTCAAGGAAGATCATAATCTGCTCACCGGCAATGCTTTCAACTGCTCCCCTAGCCTCGCTGTTACCAAGCTTTTGCTTAGTCTGTCCCTCAAACTGCGGCTCAGGTATCTTGATGCTGACTATGGCTGTCATACCCTCTCGATATCCTCACCTGTGAGTGCCGGGTCGTTTTCCTTTACAAGCTTCATAAGCTTTGCATATTCGTTAAAGGTCTTTGTAAGTGCATTTCTAAAAGCCTGTAAGGTGAGTACCACCCTCAGGAGTATTGATATTATTTACGAAACTATAGCAGCCCTCGTTATAACCATCATTGTGCTGAAGTGCCACTTCTACCTGAACTGTACCCTTTTTCCCTCACAGTATATAATCTTGTCATAGAGAACTGTTTTGATTTTTTTATTAAGGTAGCTGACATACTCCATAATTCCACCCTCATAGTGGAAGCTATCAGTCTTTTACCCTCTTCTCTTTTGTCTGTAAGGCTGATTCTAAGGCCTTTGTAAGGAAAAGCCATTTCTCTTAGGCGTTGCTTAATAGTTGCATAGTCAAAAACAGTATCCTCAAATATCTCTTCATCGGGTAAAAATGTTACAGTAGTACCATGTCTGTCAGTAGCACCTAATTCCTCAAGTTCAGTTACTACCTTTCCTCTTTCATAGCGTTGTTTATAGGCCTTTCCGTCTGTTTCAACCAAGACCTCAAGCCACTCAGAAAGAGCATTTACAACGGAAGCACCTACTCCGTGAAGTCCTCCTGATACCTTGTATCCGCCACCGCCGAACTTTCCACCGGCATGAAGAACGGTAAATACAACCTGAACTGCAGGAAGACCTGACTTTTTATTAATTCAGCAGGAATTCCTCTTCCATCATCTACTACAGTTATAGAATTATCTTCATTGATAAATACTTCTATGTGGCTGCATTCTCCTGCCAGAGCCTCGTCAACAGAATTATCCACTATCTCACTATACAGGTGATGAAGTCCCTTAAGAGAAGTAGAGCCGATGTACATACCCGGTCTTTTCTAACCGCCTCAAGCCCTTCAAGTATCTGAATCTGATCAGCTCCGTATTCTGCACTCATTTTTACACCTCACTTTTATCTATTTTACCGCTGTTTATCTTATATATTCTTCCATTAGCCTTTTTATTCTCGACAAATTCCTCAAGACCTGTACAGGTAATGATAGTCTGGATATCTCCTATACTTTCAATGAGATAATCCTGCCTGCTTCTGTCCAGTTCTGAAAGCTTACATCGTCTAATAATAAAATGGGATTATCCCCTGTTTTAACCTTAAAAAGCTCAATCTCAGAGAGCTTAAGTGAAAAAGCCGTACTCCTTTGCTGTCCCTGTGAGCCGTATTTTCTCACATCATTTTTATTGATATAAAAGGTTATGTCATCTCTTTGAGGATATATTAATGTAGTTTTCTGATAAATATCACTGTTTCTTCCTGATTTCAATTTTATCCTCAAAGCTATCCTCAGTTACATTTGGATTGTACTCTATTTCAAGTTTTTCCTTTCCACCTGTAAGCTTACTATGAATAGGTTTTATTATTTCATTAAGTTCAGATATAAATTTTTCTTCTGCTTTTTATAATTTCTGAACCTGTAGCTGCAAGCTGTTCATCCCATACATCAAGTGTATCAGAAAGTCTATTATCATAACTAATTTGTTTTTAACAGATTATTCCTCTGAGTTAATATTTTTATTGTATTTTTGATAGATTATACAAATATATCTTCTCTATCTGAGAAAAGTTCCATATCTATAAAATCTTCTTCTTTCAGCAGATACATTTTTAATCATACTTAAGTCCTCTGGAGAAAAAGATAAGTCTTACTATACCAAATATATCAACTGATTTACTAATAGGAATACCATCAACTGCTGCCCCTTTTGATTTACTTTTTTTAAGATGCATATCTATTTTTCTATCCAAATCATCTTTTTCCAAAATAACTCTTATATGGGCTTCATCTTCTCCTATCTTAATCATTTCTTTGTCTTTACTGCCCTTGTGTGATCTTGTAGTTCCGGCAACATAAATTGACTCTAAAATATTGTTTACCCTGAGCATTATCTCCATAGATAATATTTAAAACCTCTATCAAACTCAATATTTATATTATCTATGTTTCTAAAAGCATTAAGTGAAAGAGACTTAATTATCATTTGCCTCTACCTTTATCTCTTCATCCTTAAATTTAACAATGTCTCCTGAAACTATCTTTCTTCCAGCCTTGTATCTATCTGTCCATTCACAAATACAAGACTGTTCTGAATGGCATACTTTGCCTCTACTCCATTATCTACAAGACCTGCAAGCTTTAGAATCTGTCCTAATTTAATATTGTCATCTTTTAATTTTAATAACCTGCATTGATACCTCCAAGTTTATATTTTAAATATCTTCAGGATTAAAATTTACCGGAAGAATTATGTATAAATAACTTTCCTCTTTATTTCTAATAAAAACAAAGGCCTGGATTGAAAAGGAAAATATCTATATTTTCATCTTCAATTACTTTTAGGGCATCCATTACAAGTACAGGATTAAATCCTATTATTATGTCTTTTCCTTCTTTGGTAAGCTCTATGTCAGTGTTCATATTTCCGACAGTAGTCCTTATGCTTAAACTTAATATTACTATCTGTAATATTAAGAATTACAGAGTTTTTCTCCTTTTCAGTAATGAAAGGCAGGGCAGAATCCATATTTTCAAGCAATTCTCTTCTGTTTACATTAATCTTGGTCTCATAATCACTTGAAATCATCTGGTCTACATTATAGAATTCTCCGTCAATAAGCCTTGAATTGACTGTAGTATTACTAAACTCAAATACTATATGCTTGTTTGAGAGTAAACAACTACCTCATCAGCTACCTCACTTGAGAGGATTTTGCTTATTTCACTAAGAGTCTTACCTGGAACAACTGCCTTTATATTCTCATGTTCACCTTCTATAGCAATCTTTCTTATGGATATTCTATGTCCATCAAGAGCTATAATTCTAAGGCTGTTTTCATTTACTTCAAGCAATTCTCCCGTCATTACCTTCATGTTTTCATTATTTGAAATTGAAAAATAAGGTCTGTCTAATCATTTCCTTAAAAGAGAATTGTGAAAGTTTTATACTTTTAATTCTTTCAATCTCAGGTAAAACAGGAAATTCCTCTATACTCTGTCCTGATATTGTAAATACAGACTTACCACATTTTATAGTTGCTTTTATAATTATCATCTGTATTAATCTCAACTAAATTATTAGGGAGTTTTTCTTACTATATCAGAAAAAAAGTCTTGAATTAAGAGCTATGCTTCCCTGATTTACAATTTCTCCGTTAACTATGGTTTCTATTCCAAGTTCCATATCATTTGCAATTAATTTAATGGAATTTTCTGTAGCCTTAATAACTATACATTCAAGTATGGGTAAGGTAGTTTTAGTAGAAATAGCTTTTAATTACAATATTGATGCTTTTTAATTAAATCACTTTTGATTTATTTTTTTATTAACATTAGCTTCTCCTTAGTTGCATATTTCCCCTCAAAGGGTGGATAATTTCTATATAAATATAATATATACTTAGTAGTAGTAGGAAGGGTGGATATGGTTATAAGCCAAAAAGCCCATAAAATCAGTATTCATATGGATTTTATAAGACTGTGGAAAAGAAAAATTACAAAATATGCTATTCACAGCTTACAAAACATACTAATTAACATTGTCCAATATTTATCACAAAGTTATACACAATATTTTAAGAAGAAATGAGTTTAGTAATAACATCAAGTTTAAGTGACAGTTCATTCTTATTTGTCTTTTTCAGCTTCAAGATCTTCTTCTATCTTTCTTATGCCATAGTACTATTGTAGAGTGATCTTTTTACCAAGTTTAGATGCTATTTCTTTAAGTGAAGCAGATGTGAGCTGTTTGCATAAATACATTGCAATCTGCCTTGGATATGCTACATTACTGCTCCTGTTTGCTGAACGCAGTTGGTCAATTGAAAGCTCATAATGATTAGCAACCACATCTATAATAGTATCAATTGTTATTACATTTTTTTACATTAGGATTTATTATATCTTTAAGTGCATTTTTAGCTATCTCAAGAGTAGCTTCTGTATTTACATTTACAAGCTTATTTAGGGCAGTTACTTTCTTATATGCACCTTCAAGCTCTCTTATATTTGAATTGACATTAGTAGCTATATAATCAAGGATTTCATCACTTAAATGCTCATTTTCAAGTTCACAGCGTTTCTTTAGTATAGCCATTCTGGTTTCATAATCAGGAGGATTAATCTCTGAAAGCATACCATTTCCAAATCTTGACCTTATTCTATCTTCTATGTCAGTAAAGTCCTTAGGGTGGGCGGTCTGAAGAAATAATAATGCGCTTACCTGCCTGATAGAGTTCATTAAAAGTATGGAAAAATTCTTCTTCAGTACGCTTCTTTCCTATAACAAATTGAATATCATCTATTAACAGTGCATCTATATTACGATATTTCTTTCTAAATTCCTTAGGTGCAAGCACACCTTCTTTAATGGATTCGATAACCTCATTCGTAAACTGCTCACTGGTAACATATAGAACCCTTGCATCTTTCTGATTTTCCAAAATATAATGAGCAATAGCATGCATAAGGTGGGTTTTTCCAAGTCCAACTCCACCATATATGAAGAGAGGATTCCAATCTGTACTTGGATTTTTCAGCTACGGCAAGGGCTGCAGCTGTTACAAAACGGTTATTTTCACCTATGACGAAGGTATCAAAAGTATAGTTTGGATTGAGATTTGCACTTGCAGCTCTCTCCATAAGTTTATTGTTGTTACTTTTTCAGTATCATAACTTCCCACTTCTTCTTTAGATATGAAATTAAGATTATATGATTTACCGGTAACAGCTTCTATGGAATTTTTATGAAGGCATAGAACTTTTCCTTAACATAAGAATCATTGTGCTGGTAAACATCATCATCTAATAAAATAACAACAGTATCATCAGTTTCATCATAAACCTTTAAAGGTTTGATGAAGGTTGTAAAACAATACCGGCTTTATCTCAAAATCATTTTTCAAGCATTTCCAGTATAGAATCCCAGTTTTACTAACTAATTGTTTCATAAGACAAAATACTCCTTTATAATATAATATTTTATCGCAAAAATTAAGAAAAACAACCTAAGAAATTAAGAGTTATTCAAGTTATCCACAATTTTATGTTGATAACTCGTGGAAATGTGGTTAATTAATATTTTATAAAAAAGTTATCAACAGTAGTAGAATAAAATTATAAACATAATTATATGGCAGTAGAAAGGGGTAAAAATGGGAAAGTTTAAAAAATCCACACTTATCCACAACTTATAAACATAATGTGGATAAAGTTAGTATATATTGTAGAATAAATGTGGATATATGTTATATAAAAATTTTCTACGCACATAGAATTAGAAAAATGAAAGTTTTTTTCTTGATTTTTAGCTAATATGCTGATATTATAAGGGTTGATTGTATTTAATCGCTAAACTAGAGTGAGTTAAGGAGGTGTACTAAATGAAGATGACATTCCAGCCTAAGAAGAGGCAGAGATCAAAGGTCTCATGGATTCCGTAAGAGAATGAAGACAGCTGATGGCAGAAGAGTATTAGCTAGAAGAAGAGCTAAGGGTAGAAAGAAATTATCTGCATAATCGGTTACATAATAACAATAAGGACACAGGCCTTGCTGGTGTCCGTTTGTTTATCAGGGAAAAAGAGTGTTACCTAATTCGTTGAAGAATTCAATAGAATTCAAAAGAGTCTATGACTACGGGAAATCTTTTGCCAACAAATATCTGGTTATGTATGTATATAATAATGAAACAAATAATAACAGGATAGGAATATCGGTTAGTAAGAAGGTTGACAACAGCGTAGTCAGACATAGAGACAACCAGATTAATAAGGAAAGCGTGAGGCTTAACAAAGAGATTGTTAAAAAAAGGTTATGATATCGTTATTATAGCCAGAGGAAATATTAAAGATAAGAAATATGCGGATGTAGAGAGTGCTTATATTCACCTTTTGTAAATTGCATCACTTGCTTAATGAGGGAAAAAGAGCTGATAAGAATTGATAAAGAGATTTCTTATATTTTTAATAAAGATTTATAAAAATCATATATCTCCTTATAAAAGTGTCATGTGCAGGTTTATTCCATCTTGTTCAACCTATGCCGTACAGGCTATTGAAAAAGTATGGGGCTAAAGGGCTCTTATTTGGCTGTAAAGAGAATTATGAGATGTCATCCTCTGTCAAAGGGCGGTGTCGATTTTGTACCTTAATGAAAGATTTAGGAGGACGGTAGTTTGATCCAACAGGTATTTGCACTGACACAGTATAATGGTGCTATAGAAATGGGCTATTGCAAAGAATACTTGCATACATAATGAATGGGATTTATTCTGTATTTTTCTGCAATCGGTATAGAAAATGCAGCTATTTGTATCTTATTATTTACATTTAAATGAGAGCTTTGATGATGCCTATGTATTATAAGCAGCAGAAAGTAGGAAAAGCTCACTTCAAGAATGAGTCCTGAACTTCAGGAAATATCAAAGAAATATAAGGGAAAGCGTGATCCTGAGTCACAGAGAAAGATGCAGCTTGAAACTCAGGCAGTTTATGAGAAATATGGTTCTAATCCGCTTGCGGGCTGTCTGCCTATTCTTATTACCCTGCCTATAATGTTTGGTCTTTACAGAATAGTTCAGAGCATGCCTGCTTACATGCCTGCAATAAGAAGCTTATATGAGAACATTGCAACCCCTCTTATGGGACAGAGCAATTATGCCGCTACTTTAACAGAGATAGCTAACAGCAATACAGTTAAACTGGTTACAGAGGGCGATAAAACTACTATATTAAACTCTGTAATAGATGTACTTGCTACCTTTAACCATGAGTAAATGGGAAGCACTTAAAACAAGTTTCAGTGGTATTTCAAATGTAATAGCTGCAAATTCTACTGAAATAGAACATATTAACAGTGTATTTGGACTTTTTTCAATATCAGATGTACCGGGATTTGCTAAGCCTCTTACATTTTATAGTTCCTATACTGGCAGGTGTACTTCAGTATATCAACGGTAAGCAGATGGTAAAAACCAGCCACAGACAAAATGGAAATGACCAGGCTGCTGCACTTAACAAGAACATGATGAATTTCATGCCATTTATGCAGGCTTTCTTCTGTTTAACATTTTCAATTGGTATAGGTGTGTACTGGATTGCAGGTAGTATATTTATGATAATCCAGCAGTATTTCTTCAACAAGATGCTTGAAAATGTTGATGTTGATGAAATGATAAGAAAGAATCAGGAAAAGGCTGCTAAGCTTCGTGCTAAAAGGGAGAGGCACCTGTAGCTGACAAGTTTAATCAGTTTGCAAAATACTTGACAAGATCAATAGCAACTACAAATACTAAGAATATTGATGATGATTCTTCAGAGACTGCAAAGAGTACTGAAAAGGGGATTACAATTAAAAACAAAGAACAATTACAAGATAACGGATTATAAAAAGCGTGAGGGTGAATATAAGGCTGCCAATATTTCAGATGTAGCCAATATGTTAAAGAGAGATTAGGTATTGGAGGGTAGATTATGAATAATGAATGGATTGAGATTTCAGCAAAAACAGTTGACGATCCATAAATGAAGGCCTTGTAAGACTTGGAACAACCACAGACAAGATGGATGTGGAAGTGCTTGAGAAGGAAAGTGCAGGATTCTTAGGATTTATTGGTAAGCACGATGCAAAAGATAAGAGTAAGGATTGAAAGAGGCTAAACCTGCTTCCATGCTACAGAAAAAGAAGTTAGACAGGAAAAGCCTGCTACAGTTAAAGAGCGTACTGAGGCTAAGACTGAAGAAAAACCTGCATCTGAGACTCATAGAAAGCCTAAAAAGAAGTTTGATGAGAATGATAAAGGGTGAGCCTGTATCTGCAGAAAGACAGGAAAAGGCTAAGGCTGACGCAGTAAAATTCCTACAGATGTATTTAATGCTATGAATCTTGAGGCTGCTATAAATGTGGAATTTGATTCTGCTGAAAATGAGCTTACAATAGATGTGAAGGCTGAGGATATGGGAGTTCTTATAGGAAAGCGTGGACAGACTCTTGATTCACTTCAGTATATTGTGAGCCTTGCAATAAACAAGGATTGCAGTGAATATGTAAAGGTTAAGCTTGATTCTGAGAACTATAGAGTAAGAAGAAAAGAGACTCTCGAGAACTTAGCTAAGAATATTGCATCTAAGGTTAAGAGAACCGGAAAGGCTGTTTCGCTTGGAGCCAATGAATTCATTCGAAAGAAGAATAATACATTCTGCTCTTCAGGGAGATTCTGATTGTGAGACCTATAGTGAGGGTGCTGATCCTTACCGCAAGGTTGTAGTTAAGCCAAAGAATGAAGGAAAATCTTATTATAACAGCAGATACAACAAGGGTTATAGTAAGAAGCCTTATGGAAGAAAAGCCATACCACAAGAGTGGTTATAATAAGAACTATTCTAAAAATATGGTAAAATGAGTTTCTTGATAAGACAGATGTAGAAGAATAAAATATTCCCCGTAGAATCAATTGTGATTTTACGGGGATTTTGTTGTTTATGGGTGAAATTGTGATAGTATGGGGAAGGAAGTGTAGGTAATTAAAATGTTCTGAAATGGGAAAAATTATTGTAAAATTAAGAAAAAAATATTATTATTAAAATAATAATATGAAAGGAGGAAATATACATTGATTCAAAGAAAAAGAATTTTTTAAATGAATTGGTAAAATGGAAAAATGAGAAAGTAATAAAAAGTAATTACGGGTATGAGAAGAGCCGGTAAGTCCACATTACTCTTGCAATATCAGGAATATTTAAAACAAAGTGGAGTTGAGGAAGGGTGTATTGTATCTATTAATTTTTGAAGAGTTGGAGTATGAAGATCTATGTGATTACAGAAAGTTATATAACTATATAAAAGATAGATTGATTGAAGGTAAAAACTACTTATATTTTTAGATGAAATACAAAAAGTAAAAAGATTTTGAAAAAGGTTATAGATAGTCTTTATGTAAAAATCAGGAACAGATATATATATTACAGGTTCAAATGCATATTTTCTTCAGGTATCTTGCAACATATCTTACAGGAAGATATGTCGAAATTTTAGTTTTACCTTTTTCTTTAAGGAATACAAAAGAAGTAGTTAATTTAGATAGCGAGAGTGCCTTTTTAGATTATATGAAATATGGTGGTTTTGCCTTTTTGACTACTATGGAAAAGGATATAGATAAGGCTTATACTTATTTAGAGGATTTACAGTACGGTTATAGTTAAGGATATAGAGGATAGAATAAACCTACAGGTAGTAGATAATGATAAAAGAAAAATATATGATATATCTTTATTAAAATTGATTGCAAAATATCTTGCTAGTGTAGTTGGAAGCCCTGTTTCAATTAGGGGAATAACAAATTATATTATATCTTCAGGAAGAAAAAGTATCACAAAAATACAGTAAGTGATTATGTGGAAGCCCTGAAGGAAGCTTTTATTTTTTTATGAAGTGAGTCGTTTTGATATTGTAGGAAAGCAAATATTAAGTTCAAATAAAAATATTATATTGTAGATTTGGGACTTAGAAATTATATTTTACCTCGTAAAAATTACGATTTAGGTTTTTCTATCGAAAAATATTGTGTACTTTGAATTAATAAGACGAGGATATAATGTAAATATCGGAAAACAGGACAAAGACGAGGTCGATTTTTGTTGTTGCTAAAAATGGAATTATTACTTATATTCAGGTAACTGCTGATATGACGGGCAAAAGAAACTTTTGAAAGAGAGATAAGACCGTTAAATATGATTAAAGATAACTATAAAAATAATATTGACATTAGATAAACTAACTCCTAGGTGATTATGCCGGTATTCAGGTAGAAAATCTTATACAATGGCTATTGGAGGATGGTATAGATGAATGATACAATCACGAGCGATTTTCACTGCGGTTGGAAATTCAGGAATAAGTATAATAAGAATAAGTGGTGAGGATGCCTTTAATATAGCGGGAAAAACTAATGAAACTATCTTCTACTGATGTAGACAAAAATAGATACCCATACCATTAAAATACGGGCATATTTATAATGAGACAGATGTAGTAGATGAGGTCTTGGTTTCATTTATGAAGGACCAAGGACTTATACAAGAGAAGATGTGAGTGGAAATAAACTGCCACGGTGGTGCATTTATAACAAAAAGTGCTTTGAAACTGCTATAAAAGCAGGAGCAAGGCTTGCAGAACCAGGAGAATTTACAAAAAGAGCCTTTCTTTCAGGACGAATTGACCTACACAGGCAGAAGTAAAGTTATGGACATCATAAGAGCAGACAGCGACTATGCCATAAAGAGTGCAGGCAGAAGGCTAAACGGTGGAATAGGGAGAAATTAAAACCCTGTAAAAGAGAGCATTTTTAACTGACATGAGCTTTATATAGAAGCAGCCCTAGACGATCCGGAGCATATGTCACTTGATGGTAAGGCTGAGGAGATAAGGGAAAATGTTGTTAACAATATAAATGCTCTGAATAACATTTTGGAAAATGCAGGTAAAGGAAGGATAATTAAAGAGGGCATTAAGACTGTAATAGTTGGAAAGCCGAATGTGGGTAAGTCTTCATTTCTAACTACATTTCAAGGGAAGATGTTGCCATAGTAACCGATATTCCGGGCACTACAAGGGATGCTCTGATGCAGAGTGTAAGCCTTGGGGATATCTCTCTTAATATTGTGGATACAGCAGGAATTAGGGAGACTGACAATGAGATCGAGAGAATGGGAATAGAGAGGGCAAAGGAACATCTAAGTGATGCATGACCTTGTGCTTATGATAATAGATGTATCTAAGCCACTTTCCACAGAGGACAAAGAATTATTAGAGGAAATTAGTTCTAGGAAGTCTGTTCTTATCTTAAATAAAACAGACCTTAAAAAGAGGATTGACAGATGAGGAATATAAGGAGTTTTCAGAGTTTAACCCTGTAGAAATATCTGCAAAGAAGAGGGTTGGAATAGAGAAATTAACTGAGATAATAAAAGAGATGTTCTTTAACGGGGAGTTAGACTTTAACAATGAAATCTATCTTTCCAATCTGCGGCAGGAGGGCGCAATAAGAAGGCTAAGGAAAGCTCTTTAATATGGTACTTGAGTCCATAGACTCAGGTGTGTCTGAGGATTTTTATACTATTGACCTTATGAATGCCTATAATACCATTGGAGAAGTTACAGGGATACCACAAGCGAGGATTTGGCCGATAAGATATTTAAGGATTTTTTGTATGGGGAAGTAGGTTGTGGTAATGTACTCGTTTATTTTATTTAGTGAATTATAACTAGTAAATATAAATATCTGAGTGATATGAGACGCCCCGAAATGATAACTATTTCGCTCCGGTTTTTCTCTATGCATAAGTTTTTAGCATTGTTATGTTGACGAAAAACCTAATGCGCTCGCTTAGAATTTATCATTCGGTGCTGATAGTTAGCATGTTTGTAGCTAAATTAAATTTATAGTAAATGAATACTTGTTATTATAAACGAGTACATTAGCCACAATAGAGGAATTGTGTACGAGATTATGATTTTATTTTAGTATCTTTAATTTATTGATTAGTCAAACCAAGTTTTATATTTAAAACTTGTATTATAAAATGAGAAAAAGAAAAGGAGAAATGTTATGCCATTTATTAATTTCTAAAATTACTAAGAAGATTACAAGAGAGAGGAAGTTGTAGTTAAGGAGAAACTTGGAAGGGCAATTGAGCTGATACCCGGGAAAAGTGAGGCAGTTTATGGTTAATTTTGAACCTGAAAAAGTCATCTTTATTTTTGAGGGCAGTAATGATAAGGATATAGCCTATGTGGAAGTAAGTGTATTTGGCAGTGAGAATAAGGAGGCTTTTAATAATTTGACTGCTGAGATAACAAAGATATTGTAACGAGGTACTTGGAATAGAGCTTGAGAGAATCTATGTAAAATACGAAACAACAACAAACTGGGGCTGGAATGGTGGGAATTTTTAATGGAAAGATTTTTGCATATAGTTGCTGGATGTGATAATATGAAAAATATATGTGATAACCGTGTATTATCCTGACACAAAAATTCGAAGATGACTTTAAAAACTAGGAGGAAGGAGTAAAGAATATGTGTATGTATTGTAAAAACTAGAACAACAGTAGCAAGTATGACTACATATAGTAAATTATGATAATTGCATTATTGTTATTAAAAATGTTCCTTGCCTTGAGTGTGAGCAGTGTGGAGAAAAATATTATACAGATGAAGTTGCAGAGAGGCTTGAAATTATTGTAGATACAGCTATGATGCAGGAAATTGCTGTAATTGATTATCCACAGGTTGCTTAGAGAATATAGATTTAGGAGATGGTATGTACTTCATCTCCTTTTCTGTTATTTTATGATACAAGTGTCAAAATTTAAGAAATTCGATGCAAGCGCTTGCAAGAGAATTTATTAATCTTTGACACGCAAAAAATATGAGTAAGCAGCCATTTTTTGCAAAAAATGAGCGGATTACGAATATTTTTTCAAGGATTGCGAAAAGCGTAGCTGTAGCAACTTGATCAATGGGTGTCAAATACTTTGACACCCACATCATCTTTATAATAGTACTAATAATGTTGAAAGGATAAAGTATATGGCAGAAAGAATTGAAATGCTAAAAACCATATATGGGAAGTTTGATGAGGATAGAAAAGCCACCTCAAAGCAGAGCAGGGCAGCTTGAGTATTTTATTGACTGATGAATTATGTGGATAAGTACATCAAGCCCGGTGATAAGATACTGGAAATAGGTGCAGGGACAGGCAGATATTCCATAGCACTTGCAAAAAGGTTATGGATATTACTGCGGTTGAGCTTTGTGGAAAGTAATCTTGAAGTCTTAAAGAAAAATGCTAAAGGTTTGGAGAATATATCAGCTTTTCAGGCGATGCACTGAATCTAAGTAGATTTGATGACAATACCTTTGATGTAACCCCTTTTATTTGGACCCTATGTATCATCTATATGAAGAAAAGACAGGCATAAGGCCTTAGATGAAGTAATTCGTGTAACAAAGCCTGATGGAGTTGTACTTGTAGCATTTTTATCAGCGCATGCAATTATGATGAGTAATTATCTTTCAGGCACTCTGAAAAAGAGGCTTTTATGGCTAAACTTTTGATGAGGACTATAAGGTGAAGCATTTCACAGAACAGGCATTTACAGGTTTTGATATAGTGGAATTTGAAGAAATGTTTGAGGCTAAACCAGTGAAGTATATAACCACGGTTGCTGCAGACAGTGTTTTAGAAATAGCTGAGAAAGATCCTGAATTTAAAAATGTCAGATGACGATTTTAAATTATTTTTAGACTATCAGCTCATATTTGTGAAAAAGGGAAATGTTGGGGCTTTCTTGCCATTTGTTGTATATTTGTAGGAAGTAAATGCGGAAGATAATACGGAAGTAAGGTAAAATTATGGTAAATGGGGATAATATAATGGATGTAAAAAGAATTTTTGGATAGATGTGCTGAGACAAAATAGAGAAAAAGCTTATTAGCTATTTTCATCAAAGATGCTGTAATTCGTTGGCATTGCAGTAATGAACTATTTACAGTTTCGGAATATAAAAAGCCAACGCGAATATCCGGGAGAATGGGAAGGTAAAATTGAACGCATTGAAAAAACTGAAAATATGATAATAACAGCGGTAAAGGTTTATCCCGTGAATAAAAGCAGCTCTTTCTCTATGTTGTAAGTTTTATAAAAACAGAGAATAATTTAATTACTGAAATGGATGAATATTGGGCAGATGATACTGAAGTACCGGAATGGAGACACAATATGAAGATTGGGAGTAAAATATGGAATTCAAAAGATAGCTTTTCAGTGATGTAGACGGAACCTTATTAAATAGTGAACATAAGATGCTTGATGGAACAAAAGTATGCAATACAAAAATTACAGGAAAAAAAGATATTCCTTTTGTAATAATATCGGCTAGAAGTCCATCAGGAATATATCCTATTTTAGAGGAAAATGGATTTTCCAGCCCTATTATATGTTACAGTGGAGCTTTTAATATTAGATGAGAATAAGAATACTGTGTATTCATCAGGTTTTATTAGGGAAATAGCAGAAAGTAATCAGTTTTATTGAGAAAGAGAACTTCGACTGTTGTTGGAATCTTTACTCAGGTGATAACTGGATAGTTAAGGATAAGAGCGATGAAAGAGTGATAACTGAGGAAAAATATCGTGAAAACTGAGGCTGTCAGTGGCTCTGTAGAGTCATTATCTAACGATGCAAAGATAGGAAAAATTCTTTGTATCTGCAACCCTGAAAAAGACTGATGAAATTGAAGATAAGATAAAGAAGAACTTCCCTGATTTATCGGTAGTTAAATCATTTCATACTATGATTGAGATTATGGCCCCGGTATAACAAAGGAAGCGCGGTTTTGAACTATGTAGATTGTGGAACATAGATGTGAAGAGGGCAGCTGCTTTCGGAGATAATTTTTAACGATGTGGAAATGCTTGAGGTGGTAGGACTTCCATTTCTTATGGAAAATGCACCTGATGAACTTAAACAACGCTTTTAAGACTATAACTGATAGCAATAACGATGAAGGGATATATAAGGCTCTTGTCAAAATTGGGACAGCAATTTAATTGAAGCAAAATCCATGGATAAAAATTATAATTATTTGTAAAAAGGTAAATATTTCGGATGATTCATTAACATTGAAAAATAGAGAAAATAGATTTAATGTGCAGATATGAATGATTTAGATGTGTTTATTGATGAAGTATGCAAAATTATTTTCGCAGGAAACAGAAAAGGTAGTAATAAAGGAGGCAGGATGAAAGCTTTTTATAAAAGAAATATTATGTTTATACTTTTTAGTAATGCTTGCATTTTATGTGGCAGCACCGTTGTTGGTAGGGATACAGGCAGTGCTATATTTACACTGCTAATTCTTTTTGTCATGCTATATTGTTCATACTTTCACTTGTATATGTCAAAATGAATGGATTTAAATAGTATTTATCTCTGGCAGTTGCATTACTTTGGCTACCAACTGTTTTTTATCTATTATAACGAAAGTGCAATGATATATGCTCTTATTTTATGGAGTTATAAGCTTTTGCTGGACAGGGAGTAGGGTTTTTGGTGAATTGCCGGTTTCTGAAGGTGAAGAAAGAAAAAGTAGAGTATTAACTTTTTATGGAGGTATGAGAATGGACAGATTAAAAGAACTTTTATGAAGCAAAGAGGGCGGCTGAAGAGGTAATTGCAAGGATAGATAACGCCATATCTTCTTTAGAGCAGTGCATCATCCTGGGGATTATTTGATATTTTTGGTGGAGGAATGATTTCAAGCTTTATTAAAAGGGTAAAATTCTAGAATGCAAATGCTGATATCGAAGAAATTTACTCTTCACTAACTGTATTAAATAAGGAGCTTGAAGATGTTGATATGCATTTGCCGGCAGAAATAAGCGATACCATTAGCGATGGTGCTTTTGACATCTGGTTTGACAATATATTTACGGATATTAGGGTAGCAGGGTGAAATTAAAGATACATTGTATGAGTTAAAAGGATTTCAGAAGAGATATAATTAGTTTGACAGAAAGGTTAAATGCTGAAATAAGACAATATCAATAATTTGGAGTTAAATATTGGAATAAAACTATGCTTGGTAAGCTTGTAAAAGTGACAGTTGACAGACTGCTCGGGAGTTATCATCCCAAACATCAGTATATGTATTATCCGATAAAACTATGGTTATATAGAAGGAATAATTGCAGGAGATGGTGAAGAACAAGATGCCTATATAATAGGTATTGATGAGCCGATAAAAGAGTTTACGGGAAGGGTAATTGCAATTATTCATCGTTACGATGATGTAGAAGAAAAAGTTGGTGGTTGCACCTGAAAACAGTCATTTTACAAAGGCTGAGATTATGGAAAAAGTAGAGTTTACAGAAAAGTATTATAAGTCTGGAATTATAATAATGGATGATAATACAAGTAGTCAATATTAGCGTTTTTGATAACAAAAAACACCAACATTAAAATTGCAATTATAGGAGGATTATACGAGAAAAATTTTATCCGTGAAATAAAACAAAATTTAAGCAGTAATTCACTAGTTTTGGATAAAGCTCGATAGAAGATGAAACTGACCTTTGGTATGCGGTAGAAGAATGTAAGATAACAAGTGGACAGATGGAATATGTAAATCCTGCAAGTTTTTCGGTAGGGAGAGCATATTTAGATCCGAAAAATAATGTGCCTTGTGTTATTTACAATAATGAAAAATAAAAAGAGTGGGCTTTATTTCGTTTAGAAAATAGGTACTCTACAAAAGGGTTTAATTGGAGTTTTTATATAGATAAGAATTACTCAGAATAAGGGTTTAGGAAGGGCAAACCGCTGAGAGTGCGATAAAAACTTTGAAAAATGTGACAGTAATATGCCGATTTTCCCTAACTACAGAACAAATAATGAGTTGGCTCAGAGATTATAAGATTAATTTAGGATTTAGAAAAGCTGATGGATGGGAATGATTTGGTGTTTATACGATAGAATAAATCTGTACTTTTTGGAGATATTAGAATATGATAATTATACCTTTTGAAGAAAGCTTAGAGATGATTTAATATTTATGATTTTGCAAGCTAAGGATGCTTTTGGGTAGAAAACCGGGCTTAAATGAAGACCTGTTAGATATGTAAAAATCTCATTATTTTGATAGAGTGGTAGGATTTTTGGATTGCCATTGATGGTAATGACAGAGCTTATAGGAAGTATTGGATATGTAAGAGTTGATGGCACAAAATGAAGCATTCATTCATAGGTTATTTGTTAAGGTGGCGGAGAAACAAAAAGGAATAGGTAGTGCGTTACTTAAAATTGCAGAAGAAGATAGGAAAAATAATGAGATATCTGTTGCAAAGGTGCATCTTGGCATACCTAAAGATGATTGGTTTGAGTCTTATTCTTTTTATCAAAATGCTCATGGCTATGTTGAATATGAAGAGAGAGATATGATGTTTCACGTGAAACATTTTAGTTTATAGGAAAACTTGTTTTTAGGTCACAAATTTGGCGGTTAAGGTTAAAATGTTATGAAGACATAAACAAAACAAATTTTAATTTGTAGGGCTGATGTGTTTTGACTTACTAAGTCACGCCTTCGCGGATAGCATACCAGCTAAGCAATTGCTAAAAATATAAGTGCATAATATTTCGATTAGCCAATAAAGTGACGCCTTCACTAATAAATGTCCAGACTCGCTCCGGTTTTTCTGAACGAAGCTGTTTTAGAATAGTTCTGTTGACGAAAAACCCTAATGCGCTCGCTTAGGCATTATTAGTTCCGGCTGTTGAACTGAAATCTAAGTGAATAGTCCTATTTATATAAGAGCTGTAAACAATTGGTGAAATATGCGATATTATCAACTCAGGCTGTTTGATTGATAAGTCGTCACAAACAAACACATCAGCCACACAGGGGCAGGTGGGGGTGGCTGTCTTTAATTTGGCATACGAGTTATTATTTTCATAAATCTATGGCGTCAGCTACGAATGATAAATTCTAGGCTGAGCGCATTAGGCGGAGCGAAGCGGATGCCGAGCGAGTCTGAAACTGTTATCATTCATAGCGTCACTTAGGTTAGTCTATATAACAACTTGACAAATTAGAATTGTGAAGAAAATTTACGAAGTGGAGATGCAAGATGAACATAAAATTAGTTAGAATTGGTGTTAATGAGTGGAAAACTTATGGAATATGCAAACTCATTGCATTCAAAAAGTTTAGCTAGAAAAATATCAAGATTTTGAAACAAGCCCGGGGAGCTGAATCAAAAGAGAAAAATTGAAGCAAAAATTACTACAAGATTATACTTATTTCTATTATATCTATGTGGATGAAAACATTGTCGTGTGCTGTTAGGGTAGTTGATAAGAAAGATGCGAGTAGAAAGAGAATTGCTCCTATTTTTATAAAGTTGAACATTACCGTAATAAAAGGTATAGCACAAAAGAGTTTCTGAAATAGAAAAGAATTTATGGAGAAAATAACTGGAAGCTTGATACTATCTTTCAGGAAAAGGGTAATTGTTATCTGTATGAAAAGCTTGGATATAAAAAGAGTAGGGAACTTGAAAGAATAAAAGATGGAATTGATATAGTTTATTATATAAAGGATTGATTTGCTCAGAGTGTTTTCACGCTATCCTGATCACATCGGCTTAGTTAGTAAGTTAATGAAACAAGGTGTGCAATTATTACTTGATGCATACGAAGAAAATAGCAAATTAAAGAAAGATTGGAAACTTATAATTGGCATAACCTAAAACAATTTACTATGCTCTATGCTAATGATATACGGATAGACAAGAGATACTCAGATAAGGAGAAACAATGGAAATAAGATATATTGATTCGTCTGATGACAAAATAAAATTAGCAAAAATAATGGAAGATAGTTGGAAATACGCTATAGAGGTATAGTTCCACAGGAATTTCTAGATAAAATTCCAAGAGGACATTGGAGTAACAGACTGGAAAGTCCTGGATTGTACACTATGGTATGCATTAAAAGATGGTGAGTATATCGGAACTGCAAGTTTTGGTAGAGCAAGAATTGATAATTGCAGTGATTATGGAGAAATAATTTCAATTTATTTGTTGCCTGAATATACAGGCAAAGGTTATGGAATAAAAATAATGGATTCAGTAGTAAATGAATTAAGAACATAGATGAATATAAAGAGGTTATTCTTTATGTACTTGAAGAAAACACCAGAGCCAGGAAGTTCGATGAAAAGTATGGATTTGAACTTTGCAATGATGATAAAGAAGCGATAATTGGTGGCAAAGAAATTAACAGCTGTAAGATATGCCATACGAGGATATACAATAATAGAAAGCCATATGTAGTTAGTCGGAGGACTATTATGTTGAGATAAAAGTAAACAACGATATATCAAAACAAAAGAAAAATATGGATTGAGAATAATATGTTAATACATTTGAAGCCTTTATATATTTTAGACAATGCATTAACTGAGCCAGAAGATGATGACTTGAGATTGATACGGAAGTTCGAGACTGATAATATGATAAAGTATATTGTTGATACTGGTGCGCAGGAGATAAGTTAACAGTATTATTTACAGAAACTGCAGTGCTAATAAAAGGCTTTGCTTATGAGAAAATAGTCTTGAATGGTTTGCTGCTGCTGGATGGAATCAGGGCATGTTGATATGATGTATAAAGGCTTAGACGAGAAAATGAAAATATGTTTACAGATGATGAGAGGCAGAAACTACTTTTTATTTGGTATGACGGCGAAGTTCATCAAAATCAAATAGAAGGAAACGATGGAGGACGCTGGTTAATCGGATATGCTTTCGATACTTATGAGAGATTCGACGAGTTTGCGACAGACTATTATGATATGGTATTTGGACAATGACTTACTTAGAAAAATTGTACACTTATTCAGCTTTGTCAGAATTAGAATTGGCAAAACTGATACAGGGGTGTAGATAACAATGTCTGTAACAGTATATATTCACTTAAATGAAGAAAGAAATTCACAGTTTGATGTTAAGCTCATTTAATGAAGATATTAGTACAAAATATCCTGGCACGAACATGGAAAGCAAGCACTACTGCTCAGAAATTTTGACATTTGCTGGGAAAAACTATTCTAAGCAGTATCAGTTGAACTCAGAATGGATAGAAATCGCTGTACATTTTGCAATAGAATACTTTTAATTCTGATGACGAGTTATACGAGTTTGCACGATTCATAGCCTGGCTAGAAGTTATTTTGATAGAGATAAGAATGTGATATTGCTATATGAGACAGATTGCACTCAGTTGGATTTATCTTGTGATAGGACAATTGATGATATAAGGATATGAGCTTGAAGAAACTTTTGGTTAATTTCTTATGTGATAGTACGGAAAGTAATACATTAGGGTGGCTCACATAAGAATCATTAGAACAATAAAAATGTTTCACGTGAAACATTAGAAACGAGGTTAGTAATGAGTATTTATAATTGGATTCAAAGGAAATTGCTTGGGACATATGTAGAATGGTGGATTAAAAATCCAAATTCTAATCATAAAGAGTTTCATATTGATGGTGATAATAATACATTAAAAGCTATGAAGGATGGATACATTTACTATACAGAGATACGACCGCCTTATGCGATAAAAGGCTGCACCTCAATGAAAAGCAGTTGTAGCAAAAATAAAGATTATGTGAATTTATACCTTGAAATAAACGGTAAAAATACTGCTATCTATGACCTAGGCTATGAAGATGCGATAAAAATAATGAGAACTTTTATGCAAAAAGAGACTCTTCCTGATGAAAAAGCTATGTAGAAGTTGTGGACGATGAGAATGAAAAGATGCAGAAAGCATTTGTTGAATTAACAGAACTATTATTAGGAAATACTAAATATCTAAAAGCAATTTTAAAGAAAGTAAAGCCTGAGAATGAAGAAGACTATGGAAGATGCCTGGCTTTGAACTTTTATGAAGAGTTGTTGCGAAAAGGTATAGCAATAGAACTTGACTGGAAAAGTAAGAAAAGATGATTTTATGTCTGCAATTAAAAACTAAGTAAAGGTTTTGAACTTGAGATAGATGGTGAGATATTGGATAGTGAGGAAGATGTTCCTAGATGGGGCAAAATCATCAATTCAATCTGGAAAGATTATGTTTTATCAGCTATGGATGTGGGGAGTGACAGCTATGTATTGATGATACTTAGTAAAGAAGATTTTATAAAGGCTAAGGAGCTGGCAAGAGAGATATTAAATAGGATAGCAGTTGTGGAAGAAATGTAATTTATATTTAAAAGATGTAAAAAGGAGGGCATGAGTATGCTGGAAAAAGCTAGAAACTTCGTTAGAGTAATTCATTATTGGGTAAATAACCCTAATAAACAATTAGAAATTACTCTTATATTTTTGCCTGGACTCACTGCTGATCCATCAGATTGTTTGATAAACAGATAGAATATTTTGAGGATAAGTTTAGAGTATTGGTTTGGGATGCACCAGGATCATGCATCATCATATCTTTTCAAACTCGACTTTGATTTGTTTGATGAAGCAAAATGGCTGAATGAAATATTGATAAAGGAATGTATTGATATGCCTATATTAATTGGACAATCAATGGGTGGATATTTAGGACAAGTTTACGCAGAATTATTTCCCTGAAAAGCTAAAGGGTCTTGTTACAATTGATTCGCCCTCGCTTCAAAGGAAGTATTATACTGCAATAGAGTTATGGTTGCTAAAAATTATGGAGACAATTTATAGGATTTATCATGGAAAAAACTATTGAAGGAAGGTGCAAAAGGTGTATCAACTACTGAATACGGAAGAAAGTTAATGTTTGATATGATGATGGTTTACGATGGAAATAAAAAAAGGTACTCTCGTCTTGCCGGACATGGCTATAAAATTTTAGCAAGTGCAGTAGAAAAGAATTTAGCATATGATATAAAAATGTCCTTATATTATAATATGTGGAAAAGAAGATCGTGCAGGATCTTGTGTTAGATATTTAAAATCATTTGAGAGAAAAATACAGGAAAGAGTGTTGAATGGATTGATAATGCAGGTCATAATTCCAATACAGACAAAACCTCAGATAGTAAAATGAATTGATTAATGAGTTTGTAAACTAAGAGTGTTGTATAAATTTAATATTTATATAAGGGGTAAAATTGATAATAATAATTTAATACACAAAAATTTAATTGCGTATGCAAAGTGAATAAGAGGCTTTTATGTTATGGCAGTATATTTGATATTTAAATGTTTCCATGAAACATTTTGATGCATAAATTAATGATTGACTATGGTTCAACTTAGATTTTATTTATGATAAATTCTAAGTTGTCGAGTTCTATAAGAAACTAAGTGACGCTCCGAATGATAACATTTCAGACCTCGCTCCGGCATCCGCTTCGCTCCGCCTAATGCGCTCGCTTAGAATTTATCATTCGGAGCTGGCACCTTAAATTTATACAAATATTAACTCGAATGCCAAATTGAAAGACAGCCACCCCCCACCTGCACCCATGTGGTTGATGTGCTTGTTTGTGCCGACTTATCAATCAAAACAACAGGAACTAATAATGCCGTATAGTTCGCCGTTTCCACTCTGACTTCGTGCTTCGCACTCGTCACTCGTGGACGGCTATTATATAGGCAGGACTAACACACTTAGCTTCATTGCTTCGCAATTTGCTAAGTGCAAGTCACTGCCAAAAAGCGAGCGCATCAGGGTTTTTCGTCAACAAAGCCATATTACAACAGCATCTTACAGAAAAACCGTAGCGAGTCTGGACATTTATTAGTGGAGGAGTAACTTAGCGTGGCAAACAAATCCATCAGCTCGACAACTTAGAATTTGCGGAGGTAATATTTGAGATATATACTTTTATTGCGTGGCATAAATGTAGGAGGCAAGAATAAGGTATCTATGGAGAATTAAAAGAATTTATGAAAAATTCCGGGTTTGAGAATGTTACTTCCTACATCAAATAGTGGAAATTTGTTTTTGATAGCGAGGAGGACTGGGAGAGTTGTATCAGAAATATAAGGCATTTATTAGAAACTAACTACGATTTTTTTCTATTCCATTTGCCTTACTCACCAAAGAAGAGTATTTAGAAGAAAGAAAAAATTACCTGATTGGTGGAATGAGGATTAGCAAGAAGGGATATTTTTATTCTTTTCAAGTGATTTAGACAAAACAAGCGTTCTTGATTTTTTTAGATAAAACTGTTTTTATAATGAAAATAGTATATGTTGGAAAATGTGCGGTATTTTGGGGAAAATATAATGAGTCAGAATACCTTAAAAACAACCTACCATAAGAAATTGATGAAAGAAGATTTTTACAAGAAAATTACAATCAGAAATGGTAATACATTTGAAAGGATAGCAGAGATTTTCGAAAATGAAAGATAGAGTATATGGAGGTATTTATGTTTGATTTTAGTATACTATCTACAAAAATACAAAGTCAAAAATGGGAGAAGAGGATGTGGCAAATATTATTAATTTGTTATCCGGAAAATCCATTATATTTTGAGTATTGTCCACCAAAACCAACATCGAATCTGTACCTCAATGATTTGAGGGCACTACCACCGGGAAGAGCTTAATAGATAAGTTTTATCTGGGATTTTTTAATGATAATCAGCTAGTGGCAGTGATGGATTATATCGTATCTTTCTCACAAGAGGACACCATTTTCATGGGATTATTTATGGTGGATATTAAAAAGGAGTCCGGGAAAAGGAATAGGCAGTTCTATAATTGATGAAGCCTTAAATGTTTTTAAGCGAAAAGGATATGTAAAAAGTGAGGCTTGCCTATATGAAGGAAACCCACAAAAGCAGTAGATTTTTGGCAGAAATGCGGGTTTGTGGAGACAGGAATTGAAAAAGAAAATGAACATGGAGTAGCTGTAGTTTTTAGAGAAAATAATTTGAATTATATTATGATACAAGTGTCAAAAAGTATAAAAATTCGATGCAAGCTTGCTTGCAGGAGAATTTATTATCTTTGACACGCAAAAATATGAGTGAGTAGCCATCAAAAATGAGCGGATTACGAATATTTTTGTAAGGATTGCGAAAAGCGTAGCTGTAGCAATCCTGTATCAATGGTTGTCAAATACTTTGACAACCATATCATAATATCAAAGGAGAAGGCTAATGACAAAAGAAGAGAGAGCAGAAAAGTGGTTTAGAGGTATCCCAAATGCTGAATTAATCAAAGATGGAAGAAAAATGAATATATGTGACAAGGCTGCAAAGAAGATGATGGCTGAATTTTTGGACTGTTAGCACTAGCTTGTATTTTGCTGTTTATGATAAGTGGCGGTGAGATATTTGACTTAACAGCAGGCTTTATTAACTATATTGCAGGAGAGATGCTACAAGAAATCATTATGTGGGTCTAGCTTTGTGGGTGGTCTTATAGTCCTTCCTGTTATAATACTTCCTTTAATTATAGCTACTTTTATATAAGAATAAATATATCAAATCTGAAGCTGAAAAAAATTATTAAGGCTATAGAAAAAGCAAGGCAAATGAGAAGTATAGTGCAAAATTTTTACAATAATATGGAAGAAGGCTATCTTCAGTTTGACAATTTTAATTTTTAAAGCTTGCAATCATCCAAGAGTTGATGTACGACATAAATGTATTACAACCTGAGTTTGATATTTATGAATTTGCAAAAGAGTATAAGGGTGAAGAGATTGACACAGAAAGTGAAACTGTAATTGAACCTGCACTTGACTATTTTAAGAATTTGCAGATACCTAAGAGCTTAGCAAAAGAAGTTGGATCATTTTTAGATGGATGGTGGTAATGAGGGTTTATATGAACATCATTCCGCTGTGGGACGGCGAAGACGGGTATTTTGATTTGAATGATGTAAGCCTTGCAGAACTGAGACAGTTTCCAAATCTAACTGAAGCGACAATTCTGACGGATGATTTTGATAAAATAAAGAAGATATTCGATGCAGCGAGGCATTACTGTGGAATTATTATAATACAAGAAATAGTGAGGTAACAATGGACTATATACAAGATAGAATAGCATATATTTTTGTTTAGCTTAGATGACAGCAAGATAAAGAAAATCACATTTAAGGATAATATTTTAACATTGCACCTTAATAAAATATTTTCAATATACAGAAGACGAAGAAAAAATATATTCAGGAGAAGTTTTGTTTTATGAAAGCGATTTAGACGAATGTAGTATTTTAATATTTGACAGAACAGTTTATGAAGGTGATTTTTCAGGAAAAAGCCCTAAGTTTAACTGAGTATATGGAAGAGTATTCAAATGTAGAGTTTGAAATTTTGACAGAAGGATACTGGATATTCTACAACTTATACAGGATGGATTTGGGCAGAAGGAAAACCCTGTGTCGGGAATTATGTATATTTGGAATAAAGGTGATATGGTTTATCGTATTAACAGGTAAGTTGTAGGGCTTTTTATTAATCAACCAAGTTGACGCTACGAATGATAACATTTCGCTCCGCCTAAGCGAGCTTAGAATTTATCATTCGGAGCTGTCGTAACATTTATATATAAAACATCATTTTATGAATAAAAGGGAGAAAAATGTTAACCAATTTATCATTAATAGGAGGTTCAGATGGATCAACAAGCATATTTCTGGCAGGTAAAAATGAATTTTGGTTGGATGAATGTATTTGGGCTGATAATTATAGTTTTATTTCTTATTCCAAATATTATTTACAGGATTAAAGTAAAAAAATTATCAAAAGCTATATGCCAATAAGTTTATGAAAATTTTTAGAACAAATTGGTCAATATGGTTGTATGTTTCTTATGGTATTTGATTTTGGAATGGGTGAGTTGGGATTTGGCTCTATTGAGGCATTCTTGGTTTATGCTTTTGGAAATATTATTTTGCTTATTTTTATTGGATACTGTGGATGTTATATTTTTATCAAGGAAGCATATTGGAAAAAGATTACATTGGCAGTGATAAACACTTTGTCTGTTTCTGTTAAGTGGAATAACAATGATGTACGCTATTTTGATTATATTTGGTATAATATTTGGAATAGGACATATATCATTGTAAGTAAAAATAAGCCAAAATTAAAGGAGTAAATCTATGAAAAAGAGTTATTATATTATTAACCTGCCTGATTTTTAATATTTAATATAACAGGCTGTAAAAAGAAGTTGTTATGAAGAATACAATAGAAGGAAATCGAAAACCTATAGTGAAATGAGTGATGGCAGTTGGACTTGTGGAAATCATACATATAAAAATTGTCTTGAAATAAGTGGTAGAATACCCTAATGCTGTTGTAGATACGACCTTTGTATATCTAAGTAATCTTGAGGAGATAACTTTTGAACAGGCTTGGAAGAATTACGGATTTAGCAGTAATATGAACAATTATTTTTCTTTGGAAGATGCTGTACTTGTGGATGTTAGGGACGAATGAAAAATTTAATTTTATGGAGGAAGAGTAATGAAATCTATATGGAACAGTTGGCTAAAGCAGGCGGTTTTTCTTTATTCCGCGTTATACACATTTGCGACAATCTCTAATAGCGTGTTATATCTTTTAAATGGATATTACGAAGATCCTAATGGAAATTGGCATGAATTGGATAGAGCTATAATTGTATTTATTATCACCCTTGCATATATCTTGGTTAAAACTTTGAAGCTTTAGAAATTATTGGTTAAAGGCTCTCGTGGTATATGTTCCTACACTACTGCTAGTGTTTGTCTATTTGGGTAACAGGGATTAGGGAACCGCTTGCAGCCAATGCATATAGAGACATATTCATAAATTATACGATAGGTTATACGGCTGTTTCTGTAGTTGGATGGTTTAAAAACTTTCATTAAGCGTAAGAATATAGAAAACAATTAGTTCCAATCAGTTGTAAATAAGTGTAAGATTAGATTATCGAAAAGAATATTATGTGGATTTATGTGGATAAATTGATTAGAGAGTAAATCAAAAATCAGTAAGTATTTAAAAAGTGACTTAGTTGTAGGGAGAAACATAGGATGAATTTTATAGACAAAGCATTTGCACAAAACTTAAAAGGTGATGATTTCTTGCAGGCAATGGCAGATATTTATTCAGAGCCGAAGTATATAAAGAATTAAAAATATCCACGCTTTGTTGCAGATATAATTAATGTTATTGATTATGATACTACATTGCAAAATGGATGGATTGGATGCTGTTATAAGTGGTAATTTAAGTAATAGGTATGCGAAATTATAAATTCTCTTGAAAACTTTGGTGCAAAAAGATGAAGCAGAGGTTCTAAAAAGGCTAAAGAATTATATGTTTTTGGATGACGGTAGTTATGATAAGGAGTATAATAATCTTAGCAGCCGGCTTGCTTTTAAATAATGATTATGATGGATTTTGGGATATGGTAAGAGCATATATCGACAGAAATTTAAGCTGATTAATTTATTGGGTGAGTTCGAGGAATAATATGATTTATGTTCATCATTATATAAAGGACAAATCCGGTTTTTCTGGAAATAACAAAAAAACTGGATTTGAATAGGGAAATTGAGATTAATCTTGCAGAGGAAGGTACTCTAATTGGATGGCACAAGTCCTATTTAAATAATATCATTTGGGTTGCATGTCGGAAAAATAAGGAAGATATCTGCATTATGGCTTTTGGATAATAATGGAGATAAAATTGCTTACACCAACTTGAAGGATGAATTTATTGACTCAGAGTTGTACTTTAAGAATCTGACTGATGAAAACGAGGTAATAGTATCTTTTACAGCAGGGCAAGACGGTTCTAGGGACTTTTGTATTACATTGGTTAATAACGAATTTATAACAATACATAAGTTTTCTAGGAACCAGACCCTATGTCTTTGATATTAATAACGATTATGTATTGTTTGTAGATTTTTATACAGGAGTTTTTTATAAAATATCTAATAAAGACTTCCTAATAAAGACCAAAAGAAGCTTTATACAATATTTGAAAAATGGTGCTTTTATCAAATGTGTGGAGAATAAATGACTCATTTGGAATATTTTTCCACTACAGAGGAAAGATGGTATGTTTTTGAATTAAATACACTTAAGTTAGTTGATGAGTTGGTCATTGAGGGTTATGCAGATACTGATAATGGTGATTATTGTGGCATAAACGCTCTTTATAATACAGAAGATGAACTTAAATTTAGATGTTATAATTACAAAAACGGGAAAGAGACAGTTGACCTGCTTGGTGTAGATAAAACATACCTGGATAAATTGATTAGAGAGCAAATTAAAAATAACCAATGTACTGTAAAGGGTGCAACTGTAAGGAGACGGTTATTAAAAAAATGAAAAATATAGACATAATATATAAAGGTCAAAGCCTAACTCTAACCAGATTTTTGGGGTAACAAAAAGCTCTGTTTGTGGATTAAAAATCCGAATCAGAGAGATATGCCTAAAATGGAATTTGTCGGGGGATATCCTGATGAATGGTGTATTTTCATAGAGAATTTTGACAGAAGAGGAAAAAGGACAGATTATGGATGTGAACGGAGAACTTTTTGGATGTAGAGAATATATTAGAAAGCGAAGATATATAATGAAGATGGAAATAGGGAAGACTTATATTGTTAAAAAGATATTTTTGATTTTATAAAAGGAGAAATCGTAGTATTAGAAGATAAAGGTTATCAAGCTTACTATGGTGAGCATAATTTCGTTTTTTGTTAACGAAGAGAACCAAAGAAAGTGGCTGGTATTGCGAGATAACGAGGGTGATGATAAGAAGGTATATTATAATTTGGAAGAGTATTTCGAAGAAAAAATATAAAGATTAGGAGAGTCAAGATGCCCGTTTTAACTGAAAAAGCAAATTGAATATGGATTTGACTATTTTCATAAAGATGAACCACAGAAAAAGTCAGTAATAGAAGTTTCTGAGTATAATGGTGAGAATGAACTTACAATAAACTGCACACAGTTAGGAGATAGCTTTACACCTCAGTATAAGAGTGCAAAAGAGAAAAAGCGCGTATTACAGGAGTGGTGTGACTTTTAAGGAACAATAAGACGGCCTTTACAGAGCTTTTCATTTTGTACAAGGATGCCACAGGAATTATTTGATGCAGTTTACGAGCAGGAAAATCTAATAAGTCTTGATGTTAAATGGGTGTATATCCCGATATTTCAAAGCTTGCCAACCTCACTAAGCTTCGATACCTGTCTTTAGGTTCAGGTGCAGGTGTAAGCAGTATAGAGCCTATTTCAAAGTTAAACAGCTTAGTTGCCTTATCAGTTGAAAATTTCCAAAAATCGTGGATTACAGTCCGTTTGCCATGCTTTAAAAACTTGGAGAGTCTTTCTATTTGTGGAGATGGACTTGCACCTCAAGTACATTCAGGTAGATTCTTTGGACTTTTTAATCCAGATGAAGCAGCTTAGATTCTTTTCTTTTAATGGCTAGACTTAAAAAGCAAGGACTATACTCCGGTTTTAAGCCTTGAAAATGTGGAATATCTAAGCCTTAGACCATGCAAGGAGACAAAAAAACTTTACAATGATATAATTAAACCACCAAAAGTTAAAATATGGATTAATGGTAAAAAGCCTGAATTATATGTATAACAAGCTGAGCTTGAACAAAAACAAAGGATGTAAACTAAGTGAAATATTTAATATTAGGATGATATTATTAGAACGATAATTACACAGATATTTGCAGGCAGATAAAAGGAGACTGATTATGCTTAAAATAGGAGATAAATATTTATTTGAAGTAAGTTATGCTGATAGGCAGAGCTGTCTAATGTTCTTTAAGGAAGATGATTCCTCGTCTTGGTCATTGGATATAGGCTTTGCAAGGAGATTTTGGTGATGATACTGTAGCGCCTGTTATATGCATTAATCCGATAGATACAGATAAAAATTCTGTAGAAGAATTGGTGGGAGAAAGATTTGAAGTAACCACGGTAAAAGAGTGCGATGAGAGAGAAGATACATTTTATATTTATGAGTCTGAGCCAATGGTTTCATACGAGGTAGAAGTCCTTGAAATAAAGGATAGCAAGGCTCGTATCAGATGCAGCGGTATAATGATAGTGGATGGGTATTCTGATCCTTATGAAGAGGGGAAGTTTGAAATAGATAGCTGGGTACCGATTATTGAATCTGCTAGTGACTGGGCAAAAATTTGAGGATTTATAGATTTTTATACTATGGTTTAGAAACTGAAAGAACTTAGAAAGGCGGTATTATGAGCAAGTTAAGAGAAAAACTTTGGTTACAACAAGAGAAGAGGTAACAAGTGAGTATCCGTTTTATGATGACCTGCCTATGCTATATTTAGGTGAGATAGTCAATATGGAAGGACTATGGAATATTTATAGAGGCAAATCGGGTAAATGTTATTTTGGGTATCATATTTCTAATTTTAGAGAATTAAGCGAGGAAGAAGTATAAAAATATTACAACTGAAGATATCTGAAGGAGTTTACAATGAATAATCAAATGGATTTTGCACTGCCTGTTTTTATATGATAAGTTTTTATCAGAAATGGGAGAGGATGGAGAATTTAATTTAGAGGATAGCGGTATCACCTTATATTCAAAGGCGGATTTGGTAGAAAGAAATACCACTTATCAGATAGAGGAATGGGAACCTGATTACTTTATGATTGGGCAGGACGGTGACCTGGCTTTCTTTATTAAAAAGATTCTGATGATACCATTTACAAGAATGATTTGGGAGCCTTGGGTTCTATCCAAATGGAAATAGCAGCCTCTGATGTGTATGAGTTTATTAAACATTCTAGGGAGGAATTAACATGGTATATATTGGATCGTGCATTGGGAACTGAAGGCTAAATTTACTGATACTATAGTATAAGAAATTGTAGCATTTTTGAATACAAATGGTGGAGACATTATTATTGGTATAGATGATAACTGGAAGGGTCGTTGAGTTTCAAAATAATATTGATGAAATATCTAAAAAGATATCAGATATAATAACAGATCAAATTGAACCCAATCCTCAGTCTATCTATAAGTTCAGAAATACAGATATGATGAGGGGAAAGATGCTGTTTTAGTTGTACATGTACAAAAAGAGTAAGCCCATTATATTGTCAGAAAAATATGGATTTTTCATCTGCGGATGTATAGTGAGAAATTGGAACAACTTGCAAAAATATGACATCAGAGCAGATTCATGCCGTTATGAGAAGAATTTTTATAAATTCAGATATTATGACAGTCATTCAGGCAAAGTATGGTTCTATATCATTTAAGACATTAAAGATATATTATACGAGAAAGGTTATCATTTAGATGATTCTTCTTTTGAAACGAATCTTAATCTTGGGACTCTAATGGAGAATATAACCTTTTAGCAGAACTATTGTCTGATAAAAACACGATTCCACTTATTACTGTGAAGTTTCAAGGAACTGATAAAACATCCGTATCAGAACGAAATGATTATGGAAATCAGTGTTTGCTTTTAGCTATGAACAAATTAAGAATCGTGTTGCCGCAGAAAATATATGTGTGGTAGACACAACAGTAAGACCTCGTGTTGATCGGTTTTTATTTGACTTTGATAGTGTGAATGAGGCTATAATCAATGCACTTGCGTGAATGATTGGAACAGTTCTCAGCCATTGATTTCTTTTTATAGTAATCGAATTGAAATTTTATCACATAGGGTGGTCTTCCAAAAAGGACAGACTAAAGAACTGTTTTCAAGGGGATCAGTAGGCCGAGAAATGACATGCTTTGAGTGCGTATTTTTCTTGAATATGAATCTCACAGAGCATGCAGGTCATGGAATCCCGGTAATTTTATCAAAATATGGTGAAGAAGCCTTTGATATTGGTGATTCCTATGTTATGGTTACTATTCCGTATGACAAGGAGGTACTAAGCATTGCAGCTAAAAATATAAATGTCGGTACAAATGTCGGTACAAATGTCGGTTTAAATACAAACAGAAAGAGGTTATTTTCCATTTGCTTGAAAAATCCAGATTCTACAGCAGATGATATGTCAATTGTCATTGGTGTTACAAAAGCGTACTATTGAGAGAACATTGAAGAAATTACAGGAAAAAGGATTGCTTGTGAGAACTGGAGCCAAGAAGTCAGGAGTTGGATTGTTATCAAGTAGATAAACTTATAGAATTTTACTGTGGATAGATTGTTTGAAGGATATAGAATCTAGATGGTGGTTTGATTTTTGTTATTTGGAAGATAACTATGATTATAAAAATGAAGGAGAAAGATGCGGAATTACAGTATGAAGGGGAGCAGTGGGATTAAAAGAGAACTACTGTTGGATGAATAGTAAAAATATAAATGCTTTGAAATCGTTTGAAACTAAGTGGAGGAAAGAATGGAATTTGACGAAAGCTTGCAGCAATATCCACTTACAGTTATGAAGACTTGATTTTTCTTGGGATGAGAGCCTACAGAGGAATATATAAATAAAAGGTGAAAGCTTTTAGCAAAGAATTATAAAGATAATTTTGATAGAATAATTGACTTTTATCTTGCCTGACCTTAGGAAATGTACGGAGATGTAAGCAAAGAAGATGTGAAGAATAATCTTGGGAAACCTATAATAGACTATAATCGAGGAACGGTGAGCTATTGTGACCAGACCTTTGATGACTGGCATATATTTGAGTTTGAATTTTTAGATGAAAAATTTGAAAAACTAGAGCATTTTTCAGTTGATGGTTAATAGATTTATCGGAGGAAAGCTATGGAACTACTAGAGTATATGAGAAAAAGAAATAAAAATGACAATCTCAGAGTGGGAAGATACTTTTGAGAAAAAGGGAAAGAGAGTTATTATTCTAAGGCATAGAAGGAGGAGGAAGCCTAAGAAATGGTTTTTGGGAATGGGATGAGTATTTCTTAGCCTATGTGGACTGCGAAACAGGAGAACTTCACTAAAGAAAGAAGGGCGGGTAGAATTTCCTGTTACAGACAAAGAAAAGCACCCATTTCATTTTGAAGATGAAACCATTTTACAAACTAAGGGTTCAGTGAAAAACTGCCTGAAGAAGTTCCTGAGGGTGCATTGCCTAGTAAGAACCATTTTTAGTTGTAGAAATTCTTGAAAAGGATGCGGTTTGTCCTGAACTTGAAGAAATACTTACAGGTATAGAAAACCTGTGGTTTTGAAGGATGATGTCTTGGGAGAGCTTACTGATAAGCAGCTTAAAAAGCTTTGAGGAAACCTGTCTTGGCTTGGTGGCAGGATACATATTTCCTATATGTTGACAAGGATAATAAGAGAGTATAACAAAGGCTAAAAGGCTATAAAAACAATGGTTTTGGATCAGGAAAAATGGGATGCAGATATGCGTAGTTTTTGCGGCTCAAAAAGCTACAAAACTTGCCTGTGAATGGGCAGAATCTGATGAAGAAGCTGCTGAAATTACAGAAGAAAGCTTTGCAAAGAGAATTAGCTAAGCTTAATATGGGTGCATCAGGAGGTTCATTTACAGCTTATCTTGATGATGATGACCTTTTCTTTGGACCTAGCATAGCCGTTAATGGAAGCCCTAAGAAGGGGCTAGTGTCGGCTGATATTGAGGATAAAACATATACTGATATTTTTGGTAGTGAAAGAGAAGAATGGAAAAACAAGCACTTATAAATCAATGGTTACTTGGCAGGAAATAGCGCATATTAAAGGTTGGGATTTCTCACATATTGGAGAGATATAAAGAGAGGATGATCTCCTTGGAATTTTGAAAACATTATAAAATCCTATTTGAATGATACAGATTATTTATTGGACATGGAAACAGGAGGTGGCGAATTTCTTTTTGTCTTTTATGGCAAACGCTAAATATACTGCTGCGATTGAAGGGTATAGACCAAACATCAAAATATGTGAGGGACAGACTTCTTCCTTTAGGAATAGATTTTTAAAACATCTGACGGAGGAGATATTCTTCCTTTTGAAGATAACTACTTTGACATTATTACTAACAGACATGGTCAATATAACATAAACGAAATTAAAAGAACTCTTAAAAGCGGAGGAGTATTTCTTACGCAACAAGTCGGTGCAGAAAATGATAGAGAACTTGTAGAGCTTTTTGATAGGTGATGTTGAAATTCCTTTTCCGGAAGCATATTTAAGTATTGTAAGACAGAAATTTTGCTGATAACGGATTGACATTGTGGAAGCAGATGAAGTCTACAGACCGATAGAGTTTTTATGATGTAGGTGCACTGGTTTTGGTTTGCAGAGAATTATTGATTGGGAATTTCCGGGTTTTGAAGTGGAGAAATATCAGGATAACCTTTTTGAAAGCACAAAATTCTGGTAAAGAAGAATTATAGTGGGGAAAATTCATAGATATTATTTTTGTGGCTAAAAGAAATAATAGATTCTAATTTGTGAGGGCTGATGTGTTGTTAACTTACTAAGTCACGCCTTCACTAATCAAATGTCCAGACTCGCTACGGTTTTTCTGTGAGATGCTATTGTAATATGGCTTTGTTGACGAAAAACCTGATGCGCTCTCGTTAGGCATTATTAGTTCCAGCTGTTTTGATTGATAAGTCGGTACAAACAAAACACATCAATACACTGGGGCAGGTGGGGTGGCTGTCTTTCATTTTGGTATTCTAGTTGTTATTTGTATAAATCTATAGCGTCAGCTACAGATGATAAATTCTAAGCGAGCGCATTAGGCGGGCGAAGCGGATGCCGGAGCGAAATGTTATCATTCGGAGCGTCACTTAGGTTAGTTATATAACTCAACAAATTAGAATTTGTAGAAATGATGAAGTATGGTTGTTGATGGTGGACTTAGTTTTTGGAAAGAGCTGGTAGGAGTATATTAAAAATATATAAGGAGGACGCAATGGAAGAATTTATAGTAGCAGAGGGGCATTCCTTACAATATTGGCTGTGAAGGGAACCGCAGCGCCATATTATGGAAGTGAAATAGAATTTCACTATGAAACTATAGCCTCCACATGGAGATGAAATTTTCTCTGCAAAATTGCTACTACTGGATGTTAAGCTTCCATTTTGGATGTATGGGAGAAATCTTATATTTTTAGACGCCTATTATATGCTCGCAGAAACTGTAGAGAAGGGGGCTTGGGATCCTATAACGAGCAGGCTCATCAACATACATACGGGGGAATATGCAAGCCTTGGCAATTGGTATAACAATGTGAAAGTTAAAGAAAATGAAGTTGAGTTATGATTATGACGGAAAATCTATGGTTTTAAGGGATGTTAAGGGGCTTGATTGGGATTTATATAAATAAGGAGAAGAATAATGGCTAGAAAAGAGTTACCCTGCCTAAAAGTTTTGATGAATTGCTTTAAAAGCAGGAGATATTGAAGCACTGAAAGCTGTCTATGATAAATGTGAGCTTACTGCCTATGATGGAAAATTCGGCCTGCATACTGCACTTCATTACAAGTGTACCTGACGAGCTTGTTATATGAAAGCATGGAACAGGTAATGATGCGAATATACCTGATTATTATGGCGGCACACCTTTGTACAGTCAGGCAACATAGCATGGATACAGTAAAAACTGCTTTATGAGCTGGGGGAGATATACAAAGCCAAATAGATATGGGATACTGCCGCTTATGGCAGGAGTATTTCCGCCCTAGTACAGTACGCTTTTTGATTGAAAAGGGTGCGAATGTCTATGCTAAAAATAGAAAGAGGCGAAACTCTCTACTAGCCGCTCTTACAGTGTGCGGAGGAATAAAGGGGAGTGGTGCCTTTGGCCCAAATAGCAGAAATGTTACTAGTGAGGGCCGGGGGCAGAGCAACTTGATATGTCTGATAAAGTGAGGGGCAATTGGTAGGATTTTGAATTCCACAGGATAATTTTAGTGAAGCTTCCTGTGAAGAGGTAGATACAGCCCCTGTCAAAGCTCTACAATATCTTTGGTGCAAAAGCCTGTGGCAAAAGAATAATACATGACAGCGTTTCTCTATTTTTGGTAAAGGGGAGCACTTGGAAAGAGCAGTATAATGAGCTGTGGGATTTACTAATTCCATCTACAGGAGCGCAAAAACGGTGCAGGAGAGGTTATCCGCATAATAGGCAGGGTGGACGATGAAATAAACAGAAACGGTGGAATAAACTGGGATGAGTGTAGAAATATGCTAAATTCGCTGCGGTTCATTTTGCAGAAGGAAATGCGCTGACAGAAGGAGATAGAGAGAGTAAGTGTCTTATTTCAAAGATGAGATGGAAAAGGGTTGGCTGAAGACTCTCTGTAATTACAAGATTACGCGAGCTTGCAGTTAGTTGGGTAATCTTAAACCCTAACCCAATTCCGCTAGGCAGAAATAAATTACAGCAGATAAAACTATAGGAGATTTTATGGTGAAAATAAAAGACATAGGAGATTTTGAGTCTGTTCCCAGGGATTGTAAATGATATTATAAACGGAGATACATTGGCTTTTAGATAAGCATTTTGTCAAAGGGATTTGATATAGAAGAGGACATAAAGTTGCAGCAAAATATACAAGACTCTCCCTTTAGGACCTTGCCCTTATTATGGGAAATTTTGACTCTGTAAAATGGCTGGTGGAAAAGGGAGCAAATCTGAATGTAAAAAGGTAATCCTTCATTCTTACTTGCAGTGAGAATCAGCTGCGATGAAGAGGTTATCAGGGTATCTTGTAGAAAAGGGTGCAAAGGTAAAATGTTGTAAATGGTGTAAAGTTAGAGGCCTTTAGTCAGGCTTTATATGGACATAAATATGAGAATCTTCCTCTTATTCACGAGCTTAGCCACAGCAGTGAAAAGTACGGTGAGAGGCATTTTCAGAGTGCTGTAGATGATGGGAATTATGAGGTGCTTGATTTTTCATTAAAACGGAGTTGATATTAACTACAATGCAGCCGACTCAGTCTATCCGTTTAAAGCCTACTCCGCTTTGTGGCTGCAGATATGTGGATCTTAAAACATGTGCAGATATCTTGTGGAAAATGGTGCGGATGTGACGATTACAGAAAAAGATGGAATGCGTCCTTACAGCATAGCGGTTGAAAAAGGCGATGAGAAATGGCAGAGTATTTTAAGCAGTTAGAGCCTGAAGAGTTTCATAGTCTACATAATAAATTAGATGAGCTTAAGCCATTTAAGCTTCCTAAAGGCAGTTATGGATTTTCTTCAAGGTGATGAATTACATGTTGAACTTAATGATTGTGACTTTAAGTGGATTGAGTTTTCTCTCTGACGGATACGATACCTATGAAGAAGAGGGCAGAGCCAAGGGTTTCTTCGTATATCAAAGTCTACAGGAGATTATGACCATATCTGCATTGTGTGGAATCAAAGACAAAGAAGGTAGCTTTTTATGATGAGGAACACGAGGAAATGCAGAGATATGTGCGGCGGTTTCTAGTAAATTCTATACATACCATTATATATGCAAAATATAGTTGAGGGTGAGTACGAATAAAAAGGGGTGAAGATATGCAGATGGTCGATAACTTAAAAGCAGATAGTAGAGTATGTTTGTGAGGAATTTTTGAGGATTTGGATATGGATGATCCTGATCAGGGTTATATAGATGATTATGTAGAAAATCTGTGGCGCAACAGATGAAGAGATAAAGAACTTGAGGAGAAGTTTGGCATAAGCCTGCCAGAGGATGTGAAAAGAAATCTACAGGTATAAAAAATGGAAGCAAGTTTTTAGCATCCTTCCTGTGTCATTGATGAAGGGATATGGCCTTTAACCTTATGAGCCTGCAGGCGATGGAGAATCAAAGGGATATTTTCACAAATGGATGCACTTTTAACAGATTTTCCTGATTATTTTACCAGATGAAGACATGAAAGAATGAAAGATGAAAGGATAAAACCTTATCTTTTCAATATGGATACCGTTTTGCAGAGTATTGATGACAGCTGCTATCTTGTCTTGACTTCTGAGTCCGGGTAAAGAGGAAAGGAAGGGCAGATTATCTACTGTATCCATGATCCTGATGAAGTCATATGCGGCAAGAAAGCCTTACCAGAGCTGGTTGATGGGATAATAGAGGAAAATTGAATAATCATACTGACATGAATATATGTTGGATTTAATTAAGAAAATCAAAGTAAAAGTGTATTTAATATTTTAGGCAGCTAACACAAATTTTGTGCTAGCAGTCTATGTAAGTACTGATAATGAGTGTAAGTTATGGAAGAGAGGAATATAGTAAACAGTTAAAAGAAGATTATTAACGTTAACGAGGCGCATAGGAAAAATCCATATCAGACATATATAGAATTGATTGAAGATGGTGCAGCAGACAGAAAAACAGCCGGTGCAATACTGTGTTTCTTGGTAAACGGCCTATCTAAATATCTAGATTCCCAAAACGATATCACTGAATTAACTAAAAATATTACAAGATGAATGTGATTTAATGAAGATATATCTTATAGTATAGCAGAGATATTTGTTAATTGTACTCAAAAAGAGAATGTTAAAAATGGAAAAGCAAAGAAAGAAGGACTAAAACATTTTTAAATGATGAATTTACATATAAATGGACTGGGTTTACGATTTGGTATGAGTAATGTAGAGCATGGACTGCCATTACCAAGCAGAAATAGTATTATCTCAACCCAAGATGTGATTAATGATCATGAACATGAAGTTGCTGAGAAAAATCCATTTTTAGCAATACGCGAATATTTTTGAGGAAAAACTTAAGAGTTATCTAGATACTCGGTTTAATAGTACTGTACTTGTGAAGAGTATTATATGAACCCGATGTAGAAGATTTTTATCTTGTCGATTGCGTAGAAGAATGGTGCAAGATGAATGGCTTTTGAGTTTATATCCTGTGATGGTAGTGGATATGATGACGGATATGAGCCAAATTAGGGCTGCGTATTACTACCTGATTGGTATTAAAATATGGAAAAGTGTCAAAATAGGGATAAAAGTATTGGAAAGCGCTCAGGAATTTGTAGAATAAAAATCATAGATAACAGGTTGCCACTATGAGAAGAATCAAAAGCAGAACCTTTACAGGACACCATACACAGCCGTTTCTGAGCGTGAGAGCCTTGGAATGGAGTTGCAGGGAAAACTGCGGCAACAGGCTGTAGAGGGCGGGAAATGATGTGGTTATGCCGGGCTGTGAAAATGATCAGGTAAGCCTAACTGCTGGAGCTTGATCTTGGTACTCTTAAGGAAGAAGATCTTGAAGCCCTGCGTATCAAGGCTTATGGATGATCTTGCAATCTAATGAATATAGAAGAATAGATTAAATAAGTTAGCTCGCATAGTTGGGCAATGGCTGAAATGCTCGAGTAACACTAAGAAATCATATATAACATAAAAGAACGAGAGGTACCAGTCGTTTGACGGGTGGCTTCTTTCTTTACAGTTTAAGTTATCTCAAATTCTTTGCTTGTAACCAACTTAGTGAAAGTGAGGACAACTCACTATAGTAACTTTTACTTGGTAAATGCGTGAACATTACTGTAAATTATCAAAGCGTCAGCTGTTTACCTTGTTTACTTCTTAATATTCACCGTTTTGTATAGCGTCCCTTATACCTGCCCTTTCCGAGGATAATGATTTTTATCTTGTGCTTCATCTTCCTAAAAGAATGCACCGTAGTCTCTACCTTCTTTAGGTCCTTTGATACTGATTTTGATATGTTCAATATCTTTTAGTAATCTTAAATGAGCCAAGATTAATCTTAAGTTCTTATACGCCTTCTTTATGAAGGTTTTAATGTCCTTATTCTTTGCTGCTTTTTGTCAAAGGGCATTAAGCTTCTTTTTCGATATTTTTCAAAGGACTTTTAGCTTCTTTTCAAATGACGCTAGAGCCGTCTGTTTTTCATCAAGAATGGTAATCTGTTTTTCAAGCTTATCTTCCATTTCTTGCATTTTGCCAATCCTTATCGCCGTCTTTATTCTCTGGGAGCTTATTTGTACCAGCCGGTAGGAGTGAAGGCTGTGGGTAATAAGAACCCGTACCAGACGAAGGCTCAGGAGGTGTAGGTGGAGTCGAAGGAGTTGGAGGTGTAACAGGTGGAGTTTCAGGCTGTTTAGCAGATGAGACCTTCTCGGTTTCTATCCTCATCATGTACATGCCAAGTTCGCCTGCTTCATACCAAGCACCATTTATAAGCTTTAAATATCTTGCCTACTCCTCTTGTGCTTTCATCAACGCAACTCTTGGAACAGCATCGCTCTCACGTAACCTGGGTGTAGGCTACATAGATATCTCCTTTTACAAATAAATCAGGGATGACTATGTCGGTGAAATCGTTATCTAATGCCACAGTAGTTGTAACAGGTCCAAGTAAAATGTTTCCAGGATACCCATCTTTCTCGTTCTCTCCGTAAATGCTGTAGGTAAAAGGCTTTCCTACAATGCTTTCTGTAGTTGCCTTTTTAGTCGAAGCGAAGCTTTTTAAGGAGGACTTCTTCGTCAAAATGATATTTTACTGCAACGCTGCCACCTTCTTTTAGAGGTGCAAGAATCTTAGCCTTTGCAAAGTCTCCACTGTCATTTGCTATTTCTTTCTTCTCACCGTCTGTAACAAGCGTAGAGTACGATGGTAGGAAGGAGAGGTATTATCTAATGATATCACATCTTCTCGTAGGTATTATATCCGGCTGCAAGGACGATGACCTTATACTCACCTTCAGGAATATTTGTGAGTATGACAGTTGATTTGGAGGAGGAAATGTACTTAGGAATATTGCTTCCTTTTCATATATCTTTACATCACTCTTTTACACTGTTGCCTTCGTTATCTTTAATATCAAAAGATAAACCATAGTCTCAGAGTGAAGCCATAAGGATGTCCTGCTTAAGTACCTCTCCTTCTTTAAGGAAGTAATCTTAACAGGCTTGAGACTTGTAATTATCGTTATATGCGACCACTGTGTAAGTGCCTGCAGGGTGCTTTTAATTAAGAACCTTCGCTGCCTGCCTCACTTCTTACATAGGTATTGGTCTCAAAAGCATCTTCACGATGGCAGCAGAAGGGATGGTAGAGGTGGCAGGGGTATTTTCACCTGCTTCATGAGAACTTTGTTCCAAGCAGGGTGAATCTCTCTCCTGAAATATCTATAGGAGTAATAGTCTCAGGGTTTTAATAGTTTCATCAGAGGCATACTCTTCGCTGGTATTGTAAGCTGCTTCTTCGTTTATAGCATTTGCCGTATTAGTGGTTGTTGAAGCATTTTCGTTTATAGCCTGTAACTCATTAGCGGTAGATGTTTCTGCCACATTAGCTGTGTTGAAAATAGCTACATCGTCAATGTACCAGCCAGGTCTGAGGAGGATTTTGCAGTAGTTAAGCTTAAACATCATCTGGAGTTTTTGGTTAAGTACATGCAGATCAATGGCAATGCCGTCAATCACCCAGAAAGACCTGCTTCTTTATGTCTCGTTTATATTGAGGTTATCCATATTTCTTTATTGAGACTAAACACCTTGTCCCAAGTACCTTCGGCGTTCTTAAACCAGATTTCAGTAGGTGTCGGAAGTATCGCTGCTAAAGTTGTACCAGTTCTGATAATAAAGGTTCGCCTTTGTAAGCCCTGATAAATCAATGACAGGAGATGCCAGTTCGTATGTCTTGCCACCTACGAGCATTCTTATTGAGGCCTGTCATAAAGACGTTAGGGCTGTTTATATTCTGTAGCCTTTGAAGAAGAGGTGGTTGACCATCAGAATAATCGTCACTGGTCTCTTTCCCACTTTTACTTTGCCTCTGAAGGCGAAGTCCAACCCTGGTTATCCTGTTTCAAAAGTTAAATGACTGAATCTTATCACCCTTGGTAAAAAGTAATTGACACAGGTTCACTAAGTTCGCTCTCAATACTTCCCTTTAATCGGAAGCAATCTTATAGATAGTAACTTCCTTCCTGTGGGGTTGGTATGTCGATAAGAAGCAGGAATTATAGAAGAATAACTTGCATCGGTCACCTTTGTTTCATACTTGCGGTCTCAGTAGTGGAACGATATAGAGCGTACTGTGTAATTAAACGATTATTTACCTCTTTCAAAATTAATCCTGATTTTTCCCGAACCTGAGTTTCTCGACAGAAAGACCTTTGCTTTGGAGGAGAGTATATCGTTTAGTTAATGCTTCAGCTTGAAAGTCATCGATATAGTAACCTGCCGCCTTTCTTTCACTGTAACCTGCCCATCTAAGAGCGAACATGACAATAATCTTCTTACCTGTATATGGTGAAAGGTCAATATAATGTTCCTGCCAGTAGCGTTTACTATGACGGTTGATAAGTGCCAGGCTCTTGGAGCATAAATAATCTCATCTACTGAGGAATCATCACTTTAGATATTTCACTAATCCAAACCTCGGCGGTATCCCCAAAACCACCCATATAATCGTCAAGTTCAGACCAATCCTTAAATCTTAAAATAGAATCTGAAGTAGCATCGCTTAGGTCAATAGGAGGGCTGATTAATAAAGAATTCACCAAGCCTTCATAGTTCCCATTAAGTCTTGTGCCTACTACATTTGAGCCACTTGGCACTGATTTTAGTCCATAGGTTGGCACTCCGACCTCCCACATAGGAGTCTTTCCACCAAAGACAAAGCCGTCTGCACCATTCTCAAAATCATTGGAATATCCTGGCTTTATGCCTGTTTCAACAGTGGCTTGGATGGTATCGGTCTTATATTTATTATCTGAGTAGTCGACAGCCTCAATATAGTAGTTTGCATTTCCCACCGGTAAATCAGAAGGATGGATGGTAACGGTATAGGTTCCACTCTTTTTATTACCCGAGTAGAGTTCAAAGCTTCTTGAATTAAATGTCTCAGCCACTCTGATTTGTAGTAAAGAGTCACGCTTTTAACGCCTACATCGTCAGAAACCTTAGCTTCAAACTCAAAGTCGTAGGCGTGTACAGCTTCTTAGGTGTTGTCGCTTCGATAGTAGGGGGTACATTGTCTGTATCTGAAATAAGGGTTTTGTCCTGTAAATGTGCGAACTTTATTACATCCTTTCCAAGAGCTGCTTCCACAGCCTTGAAATACATTCAGTTTGCCGTAACCATAGCCCATATTTGGCGAGCTTATATAATGGTCATCCGTAAGAGGGGTGGCAGTTGTTTTTAAGATTTCTTCCACCTTATCAACGGTTAAGTTTCTATTTGCTTCGAGGATTAGGGCTACTGCACCGCTAACATGAGGCGCAGCCATGAGGTTTCCTGTTTTAAGCACATAACCACCCTTGTAGTCAGCAGAGAGGATATTTACTCCGGGTGCGGAGATCTCAGGCTTAAACTTATTGGTTAACTTGGAAGAGCTCTAAGAGAACTTGGCTAGTTTATCATCCTTAGTTAATGCACCTACCGAGAATGAGTCTTCTAAAGGAGGCAGGACTTCCGATGGAGCCTTACCGCTCTGCATTATAACTCTGTATTACCGGCAGAAAAATAGAACTATTCCTGCTGCCTTCCATTTCTTAACAATGTCATCGTAGAAGCTGTCATCTCTGTTGCCTCCCAAGAGTTATTAACAACCTGAGGTTTTTCTCAGAGATCCACTGTCCGGCAGCAAAGTCCATCATCGCTTGCCTCCTTCTTTGTTAAATACTCTTGCAACGACGAGCTTTTGCATCCCTTTTGCTATACAATGGTTCGTCCTAAAATGGTACCTGCAACATGGGGTTCCATGTCCGGTTTCATCTATTGGTTCTGTATTTGTGGGTTCAACAAAGTCTTTGAAGCCACCAGGCAAGAGTGCATCCTGGAGTTCTGGGTGATTTGCATTTACACTCGGTAATCACACACGACTACGATATCTCTTTTCCGAGTCTTTGTCACGCGGTCTGCCTGTATAGACTCAAGGTTCCAGGCACACCCATGCTTCTGCCAGAGTATTTTTATGTTTTATCATTTTCTTCTTTGTCTGAAATAATGGTATGATTTAAGCTGAATGCTTTCTACATCACTCCTACGGGCGATTTTCTCTATGAGTTCTGCCTTTCCTTGATGTAGATACTGTTTATAATGAAGAATGAATTGTACTCGGATATGTCTCCGTCTTTTTACTTTTCTTTCAATAAATGAACAAGGTTTTCCTGACTTTTTCACTTGTGTCCCTTAGAGGTATCCACGACATCTTCGGGCTTTACCTTAGTTAAGTCTGCCTCTGCCTTCAAGGTGACTATGAATTCGACCTCTTTAGATGCCGGGACTTTTGCAGTGATTTTTCTATCTTATCCAAATAAGAGGAATCTGTTTTTGCAAATAGATTCATAGGAAAGATAGAAATCACCAAGAATAATACAAGAAATAGTGATAGTGCTTTGGCAGATTTTTCTGACTTTCATGTTACTGTCTTCCTTTCTCTTTGTCAAAAATGCAAAATTTAGTCTAGCAAAGAGGATAGAAAAATGCAATATAATGGTTAGATAAAATCTAACTTATTGATAAAAAGTCAATATGAACAAAGACGGTGAACTGTTTAGGGATGGAATTATATTGATTGGAAATATCTTCCTGTAGATTGGTGTAAGTTTTGAAAAATATCCATGTAATTTAGTGTAAATTTTTGCCAGAAAAACCTTTATTTTTACAGAATATTTGCTATACTTAAATTAACAAATAGACGGAGGGTGGTTATGGATAGAAAAATTATGAATTATTTTAAGAATTGGAAAGACAATCCGCATCGTAAACCGCTTATTTTGCAGGGAGCAAGGCAGGTTGGTAAAACTTACTCTATCCTTGAATTTGGAAGAAATTGCTATGAAAATGTTGTGTATTTTAATTTTGAAACCAATCCAAAGCTAAGTGAAACCTTCGAAGAAAAATATAGCGCCTGATTATCTTATTCCGATATTATCACATATTTCAGGTCAGACTATTGTAAAGGAAAAAGACTTTGATTGTCTTTGATGAGGTACAGCTTTGTGAGAGGGCGTTAACTTCACTTAAATATTTTTGTGAGGATGCCCTGAATACCATATCATTGTAGCAGGAAGTCTGCTTTGGAGTTGCGGTAAATGAGAGAAGTTTTTCGTTCCCTGTAGGAAAAAGTTGACCTAAAAACGCTTTTATCCAATGGATATTGAAGAGTTTATGCTTGCGCTCGGTGAGGATGAACTTGTTGAACAAATCAAAAATGCTTTGATGAGGATAAAGCAATGCCATCGGCCTTACACGATGCCGCGATGGGACTATACAGGCAATATCTGGTTGTGGGAGGTATGCCAGAATGTGTACTCCAATATGTGGGGACAAAGGATTATATTCTTGTAAGACACACTCAGGAAACCCTGCTTGCAAGTTATTTAAATAATGTGAGCAAATACAATAATCTTAATGAAATCAAGAAGACAAGGCTTACATATGACAATATAACTGTTCAGTTATCAAAGAAAAATACCAGATTTCAGTATAAGCTTATTAAAAAGGGAGGCAGAGCTGCTGAATTTGAAAATGCCATAGAATGGCTGTGCTTGTCAGGAATCGCATCACAGGTGTATAAGGTAGAGCGGATAAAAAGCCACTGGAGAATTATCGTGATATTGATTCTTTTTAAGATTTATGTATCGGATACAGGCTTGCTGTGTGCCAAAAAGGACTTACAGGCGAGTGATATCTTGTATATGTCGGATGAGTTAGATGATTTTAAGGGTGGTATGGCTGAAAAATTATGTCAATATACAGCTCTTAATAAATGAATACAAGACATATTACTGGGAATCCGAGCGTGGGGCGAAGTTGACTTTATCATACAAAGAGAAGGAAAACTCATTCCCGTTGAAGTAAAGTCTGCGGATAATACAAGGGCTAAGAGCCTGAAAATGTATATGGATACCTATAAGCCTGAATATGCCATCAAGCTTTCTGCGAAAAATTTTTGCTTTTTGAAGATGGCATAGTTCACTTTATGCTGCATTTTGTATAAAAACAGAGGGCACCTCATAGCCGGTAGCCCTCTTCTTCCTGTTAACTGAGATTCTTCCTAAAAACCATTTTCACCTCGGCGCCGCTTTTTGTATCTGAATAATTCTTTAAGTACAAATCTCCATCATTTGCAGTAACTATCCTTTTTACGATTGACAGACCGATACCGTGTTTTTGAAAGTCTCATCAGTCTCCTTGCTTGATATGAATTTTTTTCGGTGAGTACAGGGATTAGGCTCTCATCAAAGCCGTTTCCTTCATCCCTTATAACTATTTCAAACTGAGTTACAGTGTCGTTAAATGCAACTGAAATATCACTGCCCTTTGAGGAATGCTCGACAGAGTTGTTTACAATGTTTTTGCAAAGCTACGGCTATTGCTTCCTTATCAAGCTTTTACCTCTGAAGAGTTCCTTTGCGCTATATTCATTAAACTCATTTGCCCTGCATATGGCTGAAAATTACATCTATCCAGTAATCAATAACACTCTCGCTTACTGTATCCTTCTTACCCTCTATTAGATATGAAAAGTTCGTTAGCTTACGAATATAGCTCTCAAAGCCTTTGTCATTCCGTTTGTAATATCTGCAAACCTCTCAGATGAAAGGTCAGGGTTTTCCTCCTGTAAAAAGCTCAAAAATTGCCCTTTATTAGGGTGATAGGAGTGCGGATGTCATGTACAACTGAGTCTATCAGCTCTTTTTGAGCATTTTGTATATCCCACTGCCTGTTAAGTGAGACTTTCAGGTTGTTTGCAAGCACATCAATGGAGGTCAGCACACCGTCTATTTCCCTGTATTTAGAGGACTCCCTTGTGTAATCCAAATCCATCTTTTTAATATTTTTCATTGGCAGAGGCAATCTTTTTAATTTCTCTTCTCAACAGCTTTGACAGCCTTATAATCAGCAGTACAAAAGCCAACCATCCATATAAACAGGGTGATAAGGATGTAGAGGCTTTCAAAATTGTTCACAAGCTTGTACAGGCCTTTGATTGCAAATATTGCACTGACACGGTATTTATTACCAGAGTTTTACCGCCCTTTGTATAAGCCTTAAAATACTTGGCTCCTATTATCGTATTGGTGGCTGAGGAGCCTGTTTTTAAGGCCATTTCTACCTCTGCCTTATAATTATCTCCTATGGTATCCTGTATTACTCTGCCATTTTCCATATACAGATAATCATAATAAAACGGGATATCACCCACATTCAGGCTGCCCCCGTTAAACTCTTTTTTCGATGATGGAGCATTTGAACTTGCATAGTTGGCAGGATAGATGATGCCGTTAACTGCAAGTAAACTAAGGCCTGCAAAGAAAAGTATAATGACTCAAAGGTATAAAGCTAAGCTCAAGAGCTGCATATTTCCAGACTAAATATGTTAAACTTCTTTTTATTTCCATTGATAACCCACTCCCCATATAGTTTTATATCGGATCTATATTATATTTACCAAATTTACTTCTTATAAGCTTGACTCTCTCGAGTTATGGTGGTAGAGCTGTCGCCCTCTGCATCATAACCATAAATTGTAGTATAGATTTTTCTCTTTTGAAAATACAGAGTTTCTATTCTTTAAGAGGAGCTCGCAGATTTCATATTCGCTGTTTGTAAGCTCAATTTCCGTATCACCACAAAGATTTTTCTTAGAAAGCAAATCACAGGATATTGGATAATTCACAAGCCTTGAGTGCCTTTCCCTCTTTTCACGCCTTATATGGGCGGCTATCCTTGCTCTGATTTCAGCCAGAGAAAAAGGCTTTGTAAGGGTAATCATCGCGCCAGGGCAAGCCCCTCAAGCTTATCCTTTTTCAAAATCCTTTGCTGTGAAAGCAGGATAATGGGGGCGTCTCACCAAGGCTCCTGTATTTTGCAAGGAAGTCAAAGCCGCTCATTTCCTCCATCATAACATCAAGAATAATAAGGTCATGCTTACAAGCACTTCAGGCTTTTACAGACTTTGCAGAGGGAGCGGTGTCAACTTCATACTCCTTTTCAAAAAGTCAGTTTAAGGAGCTTTAGCAAATCCTTATCATCATCAATTATCAGAAGTCTCATCTCATTCCTCCCATCTTAGTAGTGCCGTCCCAATTATTATACCAAAAAACAAAGCAGAGGTAAAAGCCACTAAGGCTGCATAAAAAGGGCTAAGGCAAGAAAAAGCAGTACCTCTGTCGGTGTAAATTGCCTCCTTATATACCCAAAAATCAGCAACAGGATAGAACAAAGGGGCAAAAATACAGATACCCTGCCTAGGTCTGTTGTTTCAAGCAGAAATGGCTGTGAGTGTAAGAAATGGCTCCCACAAGTATGCTTCCGGAGTAGCTGTATTTGAGGCTTACGAACTGATAAATGGGGATAAGGCACATAAAGTTACCGGACAAATGCTCACACACAGGATAAAATGGATGCCTGAGACAGTTATACCCCATAAGTAATAAAAATGTCAAAAAGAGGGCAGGGTAGCAATTAGCTCGATTGCCACTACAAGCAGAGGAGATAAAGAGAAATCTGGTAAAGAAACAGCTAATCCTGCTATACCGCACCTTAAGTCGTTGGCACTAGTTACCTGCCCTTTTGTCGATATCATACAGCATTGGTACGAAAAGCTGATTGAAAAAGCGAGCAAGTATGGTAAATACAGCATAAAAATGATGTGATTTCCTTTCCTCTTTAGCAGGGCAGGAGGTCTGCAGGTGAGGCGGTGAAAATAAAGGGAAAACAGCAGGGCAGAGGAAATACCACCACCCTGACAGGAGTCCTTTTGGTTCTCTTAAAAGTAGGAGACTAAAATATTAAAGCATGGGTTTTTCTTCTTTCTTTAATCAAAATAAATATATCTGTGACCAGCCAAAGCAGCAACGCTGATTACTAAACCTGTGTATACAGCTGCTCCATTTCCATCATAGGAGAGCCCGGGTTAAGGGAAGGTGCCGTTTGGATGCACTCCTATAATGGGGCTTAGTATACGAAGGTTGTAAGCCCAGGAAAGAACTCCCAGTAGATTAGTAACTGCAATTACCGCAGATGGAAAGGTGAACAGAAAGTTGATTATAATAACGGGAAGCCTTTTGTTAAACAGCCTGTATATAAGGAGCGATAAGGTGGCAATGGGCAGGCTTCCAACAAATAGACAAAGTGTAGCTATAATGAGCGTATGGATGAAGATTGTTTCATGAAGTATCATCTTCCCACGATATATATGAGTAAAGATGAGAGAGAGAAAGTATGGCAAAAAGCTCTGAAAAACTACGATATTCTTTGCTATTATCATCATCCTATGCTTGAGATTCATACTGTTATACCTTCCAAGATGTTCTAGCTTTCTCTTTCGCCATAATATTTACAGCTAAAAAGGCTTAGGACAATCAGCAGAATCATAACAGGATACCAGTTAAATGATGTAGCTAAGATATAACTTTTACCTTCAGGGCTTTGTCCCATAAAGGCTTACCATAAGCAGGTTAAATACTACAAACACCACAGGTACAATAGAATATAAGCTTTGAGTTCGCCCTCTTTTTCCTTGATAAATTCCGCTTTCATCATATTAATCATCATTACTCACATCCTTTTTATAATTTCCATAAATAAAAGCTTCTAAGGTATTGCTGTCTGTGTAGATTCTCACCCTCATAACTTAGATGTCCTTTGTTGATTATTCCGATTCTGTCTGCTACCTGCCAGACTTCACTCAAAATATGGCTTGATAAAATGATTGTAATTCCCTGCCCGGCTAAAGATTTAATGAGTTCTCTAAGCTCCTGTATGCCAAGAGGGTCAAGTCCGTTGGTAGGCTCATCAAGGATGAGAAGGGATGGGGAGCTATTAGTGCCATAGCGATACCAAGCCTTTGCTTCATTCCCAAAGAGAAAATTCCTTTGCAGGGTTTCTTACTATTATTTTCTAGCCGACCAGATTCAGAACCTCGTTAATCCTTGATTTATCAATATTTAGCAGGGTAGTAAGAACCTCCAAATTCTCGTAAGCTGTTAAGTTTAGGTAAATTGCAGGAGCTTCGATTATTGCACCTATCTTAAGTAAGTCGTTAGTATTTAGCTCGTGTCCTTCAAAAGACAATGCTGCCGAGCTCTTAGGGAATCATCCTCGTTATCAGCTTTAGAGTGTGGACTTGCCGGCTCCGTTTGGACCAAGCAGACCATATACGCTGCCTTTTTCCACCTGAATAGATACATTGTTAAAGGGCTGTTTGATGTTTGTACTTTTGGTAAGTCCCTTTGTTTCAAGCATTATACTCATGTTATTTCCTCCTTTTTCTATGTGTGCATTGTAAAACACAAAAATAACTAAATTATAACCGTAATAAGATTTTTGAAAAAGTGTCAAAGCAGGAAATACTTGTTCCTTAGACAATTTTATCTTGTAACTTCTCACATATCATTTTAAGATATGATGCAGTACTACTATAACATTGTGATAATATAGGAGAAAGAATTATGTTTTATGTGGTGAAGTAAAAACCAAAGGCGCCGGAGGGTTTTCAGAGTGAGCTAACAGATTTATGAGACTTTGGCTCATCTTGATATTCCCTTTGAGAGGTGGACAATGACCCTACTATCACTTGGAGGACTGCGTTTTTAATCAATGAGAGCTTGACATAGAGACAGTTAAAACCCTGTTTTTATGCAATAGGCAGCAGACTAATTTTCTATCTCTTTGTAACCCTTGACGGCAAGCCTTTTTGTGACAAGTTTTAGCTCTGCACTGGAATCTCAAGGGTTTCATTTGCATCGGAGAACTCCTTTTAGTATGCTTGGCACGAAAGATTGGGGCTACCACGGTGCTTAGCAGTATTATTGACACAGAAAATAAGGTGAGGATTGTATTTGATAAAGAGGTAGCTTGAAAAATGAGTGGTGGCTAGTACTGACAGCACCACAACAAGCTATATGAAAGCTTAAAACCTGCAGATGTTTTGGAGAAATATCATGCCTTTTACTAAAAACATCAGAGATAACTGTGATTGAGGTGTAGGGGAGCTGTTATGAAGATAAAACTCAGATATGATTTCTGAGTGGACAGGGAGGCTATTATGTGCAATCGACGAGTAAGATGTAATAGACAGTGATGACGGTTATGATATTTACAATACCATAGTGAAGATATAAAAATGGTGAGAATGTTGAGGAGATAATTGAAGATGTATTAAATGATGAGAAGAATTTTTGCACAGACGGATTTTTATACTGAGATTTATTGGACAGCACTTGCTTATTCTTTGTGGAAGATAGGGCATTTACCGGAGGAAATAAAAATAAAGCTCTTAAGATAATAGAAAAAGGCGCAGATGAGTTCTGGCTTGAAATCGACAGCAAGGCAAAAAGCAAAGACAGAAGGTGCTTGATAAACTTGCTGTTCAGTTACAAAGCAAAATCCAAAAGCCTCTTAAAAGTTCAAAGACAAAAATAAAGAGAGCCGTATTTTAAGGTTGGAGATGTACTTGCGAGTTAAATTCGAAAATGAGTACGGAGTGATTTTTGTTTCAGATGTTGATGTGAGTCCTCGAAGATAGAATATCACCTTGCCTGAAAGGCTCTTTACAAAAAGATAAAACCAACTATCAAGACTTTTCAATAGCGAAATATGCCTGCAAGATGTGTAACACAAAATATGCACTTGATACTGACTGTTGGTTTAATCACAAGGTTTGGGGGCTTTTACTTGATAAGCTTTACAAAATAGGGGAGTTTATACCGGAGGACTATGTTTTTAGGGATGTTGCACCGGCACATAGTTTAGATGATATATATGAGGAAATTACGGCTGATAAAAATATGGCATCTTAGGTTTAAGGATACTTATTATCTTATAAAAGATATGAAAGTAAGTAGCTGAGTTACAAAGGTAAACATTTATCCTAAATACATCAATTAAATGGAGTAAGCTTATGTCAAAATATAAATATTTGCTGTGGGATATAGATGGCACCATACTTAACTTTGAGAAAAGCAGAGAAGGGCGATAAGGACTTTGTTTGAGAAGTTTAACCTCGGTGAGTGTACAGATGAAATGCTATCCTGCTATATCCAAATAAACAAGAAATACTGGAAACTCTTAGAATGTGGCGAGATGGAAAAGGAGAGGATTCTGGTGGAGAGGTTTGTGGAATTCTTCTTAAAAGAGGGAATAAGGACTGATGTTGCCGCTGAATTTAACAAGGCATATCAGCTTGCCCTCGGAGATACTATAGTATTTAATGATGATGCCCTTGATATAATAAAGGCTCAGAAGAAGAATTATCAAATTATCATTGTGACCAATGGGACCGCCATTGCTCAGAAAAAGAAGTTAGAGCGTTCAGGTCTTGATAAAATAGCTGACAATATTTTTATATCAGAGGAAGTTGGCTATGAAAAGCCTAGCATACATTTTTGAGAGGGTAATAGCTGAGGGCAGGAATAGATGATGTAAGTCAGGCGGTTATTATAGGGATTCGCTTACAAGTGATATACAGGGTGGTGTTAATGCAGGCATTGACACCTGTTGGTACAACCCTAAGGAAGATGTAAATGATGCCAATCTTAAGCCAACTTATATAATCAAAAATTTGCACGAGCTTTGTGAGATAGTATAGGAGGAAGCAGAATGAGAGCTGAAGTATTTCCGCTTGAGAAGATAAAGCTTGATGACAAAGAAATTTTACTTGGAATGAAAGCAGATAAGGTGCAGGAGCTGCTTGGGAAACCGGATAGAATTTTTGAGAATTATGGGGAGAGTCTTACAGGCATTTTTATTTTAATAGTGAATTAGGACTCGATTTTGATAAAGACGGTAAACTGGAATTCATTGAGTTTCTTGCAGGAATTGAGGGTATTCTCAGACCGTATATCTATGGCATATCAGTTTTTGAAACAGATGCAGATGAATTGATTGAGATAATTACAGAACATGACAGGGAAGTTGATGACAGCGAGGCAGGATTTTGTTATTCTTTTCTAAATGTAAGTATAGGAGTTGTGGCGTGAAAAATGATGAAGAAAAACATTGGAATACACTTGGTATCGGTATGAGGACTACTATAAATATGAATAATATAATACAGAATATAACCATAGAAAATAAAAGAATCGACAAAGATAAATTCTTTATGGTGGGATATTGTCCGGAGATTGAAAAACATTTGCTCTGTGTGCATATTTCATCGGGTAGCAGGCTATAACAGATATTATGTATTGGATGAGGAAGATACAGAAATATGAAAAAGAGCCGGAAGAATTTTATAGGAAATATGAAAAAGAAATTAAAAGCAGTCAGGACAAAGAAAACTGATTGGCGCAGGGGCTTTTGAGGGATTATGATTTTAGAAGTATTCCTGATGAAGTATTAAAAGATTTGGATAAATATCCTCCGTTTGAGGATATTTCTATCAGGATGGAATACTTTATGCGAGAGTAAAGATTGAGGAGAGGTATGTAAGTCTTCCACCTATTTATGATGAAGAGTGAAAATATGGATAATACTGATATACTTTATTTAAAACAAAAACTTGAATCAATAGATTGGAACGCTGATTTTGAAAAAGCGGACAAGGAAAAACTATGAGGTTTTTGGATAGCTTATGTGAATACATAGAAAAAGAGCTTAGGAATAATTTACAATCAGAAACGATAGAGGCTGCTCTATTACTTCTTGCACAAAATGTAGGCTGTGCAGAGGATTTTGAAAGATATGAAGTATAATTTTGTAAACAGGCTGGTGGATGAGGGGTTACTTTCAAAAGGAGAGGGCTAAGTTATTTTATAACAATACAAATAGGAGACAGGGGTAGACGTGATGGGAGTTTTGTTTTTCAGAAGATAGAATTGATTTTTAGAGGAAAGCTAACAACTGGTGAAATAAAGCAAAGTCGTTAGAAACGGTGGTGCAGATACTTTTCACAGACAGACACACTTCACTAGATATATCTACTCTGCAAAGGTTAAATGAGGAATATTTTTGCTAAATATCCGCACACTGAACTTCATATTTACACATATGGAAGCTGTGATTTAAGCCTTCTTAAAGTTATGGATAAAAGTGAAAATTATCCGTGAAGCTTCCTCGGGGATATTGGGATTGATGCAGTTATCAACTGCCTGCACTAAAGCATCTATGTGTGGAAACACCTAAGATAGAGGATAAGTTTCCTTGTTAAAATTCCTGCTTCTTTTTAGAAAACCTTGACTTGGATATTGCAGCCAAATCCTTTGATTTGAAGCCTTTAACAAGGTTTACCGAATTAAAAAGTCTTAGATCACATAAGTGTATATATAGATGCAATTTCAGAGTTAAAAGCAGTTACAAAGCCTGAAATTGCAGGATTACCCGGATTCATATTCATTTGTAAATGAGCTGCCAAGGCTTAAAAATCTGGCGATTTCAGGCGGTAATACCGAGGGATTTGTCTGAACTTTATGGAAATAAGACGATTACCGGCTTATACCTGTTTCACCTACCTAAAAATGAATGACCTTGATATACTTGCAAACCTGCCTAATTTGGAAGCTGCAAGGTGTCAGCTTGCAAATGTAAGTAAACTTCCTGATTTGTGCAGAGTCGAAAATTACAGCATTTATGCTTTGAAAATATGAAAAACCTCTTAGACTTTAAGCCATTACAATTTGCACCCGCACTAAAGACTGCCGCTGAAACAGTATGCCCTGCTGCCATTACGGCAGATACCATACTTCCTGTTATGCTAAATCTTAAGACCAAAGCAATGTGCATTTTTACAAGCAGCTCTAAGAAGAACAAAGAGTTTGAGAAAGTTGGCTTCTAAGTACGATAAGAAATATGAGGCAAATACCCATATAGTAAGACAGATTATATTTCCTGATGGGAAGGATGTGAGAAACAAGAATAAATTTAATTTGTGAGGTTAAAAATGGAAATTAAAAACAGGATAGGAGCAGTAATATTGCACTTTTAGTTTACATGATACTAGAATAAAAAGAGTATTATATTTAGAGATAATAAATTGATTTTGAAGGCTGATAAGATATTTAAGTATACGGATACCGGCGAGAAAATATATTCCGGTGAAATTGTATTTGGTTATAGTGACATAGATGAATGCAGTGTTATTATTTTTGATAAAGTTGTCTATGAAGGAAGATTTTCAGGAAATTCTATAGCTATGAAAGAGATATGGAGAAATATGGGGATACAGAATTTGGAAATTATCACCGAAGGATATTATGGATATGGCACGACTTATACAGGCTGGATATGGGAGAATGGAAAAGAGCCGGTATCGGACATTATGTATTTGGAATTCTGGTGATGATGTATCATATTGAATAAACTTATTACCATATAAAAGGTATGAGAGAATGTATATTCATCATGGGCTATTGATATAACCATACTTGTAAAGACCATTGATGAATATAATGATATGATGGAATATTGATTATATTTAAAACAAAATAACAGGTTTGAACATATAGAAAAATGGCTTAAAAATGCTATATATACATCTGTTTTAGGGAGAAAAATTTGGAGTTTATGGATATGATAAAAATATTCCCACCGATGAACGGAGAATTTGCTTGACGATGATGCAATAGACGATGATGAAGAACTTGAAAATCATCTTGCAGACTATTGCATTGGTAAAGAAGTGATATATATGCTTTTGCCTGATCGGTAGCAGAATAAGCGTATGAGGTATGCTTAAGCTTGCTTTAGAACATGACATCGGATTTTTCGATGTCAGAGCAATCGTGATATTATACTATCCGACAATAACAAGATAGGGAGGATTATATGGATATAATTCAATCTGTTCTTGATGGAATTGCTATAGCGGCTATATTTAACGGGACAGTAGCTGCCTTGGTACTCATTAATCCAAGATTCTTTTTGATTCTTATCCCAAAGCTATTCAGAAGGCTGCACCCGAACAAATGACAAAAACAAAGAGAAGATAAATGGGATATTAACAGTTGTCATTGTTGGGATTTGTTTTGTCTATTCGACAACCAGCCTTTTACATACCGGAATTGCCGACTTTTGGAATGTATTTTGGATGGAATATATTCAGTGGAGTATATTAAACCTGGGAGATTTTTCTTGTTAGATTGTCTGTTATTTCAGGGAAAATATAAGGACAAGATTGTAATTCCGAGGGACAGAGGGACACGAAGACTATGAATTTAGTAACTGGATGAAACATTTGGCAGTTTGGGAACATTTTTTGCAGCCCCTTTTTGTTTGTTCCTGTTGTATCGGTGATTCAGGCTTTGATTGTCGGATTTTTAGGAAAAATAAATTCCTGTTCGCAAACATAGATTCTTTTAGTATGGAAATAGATACAAGACAAAAACATGGAAACTGATTGCTTCTTAATATTTTAGTGAATGATTTGGTGCAATATGAATGATAAAATATATTTCACTGATTTATATATAGTGCAAAAAGCACATAAAATAATTGATATTGTCTGAGCTATCGTTTATAATGGTATATAGTTGTGGGGGATGGACAAGGCTATAGAAATCAAGTGACAGTAAAAATTCAGGATATGTAAAATGTAGTCGGTTAATGTTGAATCAATGGTGTTGTATGGGCATTTTCTCTACGGTGCCTTTTTTTGTATTATTAACCCTTTGTAAGAACCGTCGTATGTGATAATAGTAGAGTAGATATGGAGGGCATATGATTTTTAAAAATTTATATGGAAAATAGGAGTTAAAATCAGATAAAGTCAGAAAAATATATAAATAAAAGAATGATAGACATATTTTGTCTAATGACATTTTTGTAGAATATAGTCATCATAATAATTGGAAAGGAATCAATAAATGGAAGAACTACAGCTAGTAAGCCTTGAGCAGACTGAGATAACTGCGTGGAATTTTTGTGGCCTTAAAAAGAAGAATTGGCTAAGGCATTATCTGTTTCTACAAGACAACTGTATATACAGATGAGAATATTAAAGCTTGCCAAAGATGATAAAGCCAAGCTCACTAAAAGTAAAAAAGAAAATTGTTGAAGATCAGAGAAAAGCATTCAAGACAAAATGTATGGAAGCCTTATGATGTGTTGGGCCACAGATTAAAAGAATTAGTTTTCATGATTGAGGAACAGCATGTGGGCGATAGATGAAGTTGTAAAGGATTATACAGAGACAGAAAGCTGAAAAGGAATCAGAGATTAGAGCTTATTATGACAAGAAAGCGATATGTACGAGATTTAGCTATTCCTCTTTATGAAAAATCCTTGATCCGAAGTAGCTACTGTGTCTTCAGGAAAGAAGTATCAAGAAGAAATCAGATTAAGATTAATGACATACTCTGCTGATGTTCGAGAAATTGAGGCAATGGAGGTCACCTTTTGTAGAAACCGTTTTAGAAAAGTATATTGCGACATTATCTGTTGATGAAGCCAAAAGCAAAGCACGTAGAGACTTGTCACAGCAGCCGGTAAAGCTGGTTTTAGGACGCAGACTACTCAGACTGTTGCTCAGCTACCAGTTAAAGAACCAGTCAGCTGATGCAGAGAACGGAACTCTTGTGAAAATGTATGGCAACAAGAGTCAGATTACCAAGTTATAGATTTTGCCAAAGCTCTGGGCGTGAAAATTGAGATACAGTAGGGTGATAGTGTTTGATTTTGGGAATGCAAATGATAAACAGAAAAAGCAATCATAAACCAACCGGGTCCTGTTCTCATCATTGCAGGTCCTGGAACCAGTAAAGACGTAGTACACTGGTTAGAGAATATCTTATCTGATATTTGAAGAAAGTTGCTCCCAGCATCTATTATGGTTGTTACCTTTCACAGAAAAAGGCAGCTAAAGAGCTGTTGACAAGAATTTCGGACGAATTTCTAAAGGTAGATGAGAATTGCAGAATAAATATTAATCAGGATGTATATTGGTACATTTCACTCGGTTTGCTTGCGCTTATTAAAAGAACATTCAAAAGAAATATCTGGCAATAAGCAGAGTAGAATGATGGATGCGTTTGAGCAGACTTATATAGTTTGCCATGAATGTTGAAGATTTCAAATATCTTCCATGGTTTTAAGAAACATATAGCAAAGTATTCGGAGGTATGGAAGCAAGCATCAGAGATTTGCAGATATGTGAATCAGATGATGGAAGAACTTGTTGATATCGAGAAAATGTCAAATGATATCGATGAAGATATGAGGTTTCTCGACAAACTTGTGATGAGATACAGAGAACTTCTTGATAAGAATAATACAATGGATTTTTCTTCTATTCAGACAGATACATGGAAGTTAATCACTGATAATAAAGAAGCATGAAGACCATTCAGGAAAAATTCATTATGTAATGGGATGAGTACCAGATACAATTATATACAGGAACAGCTGGTATTTAAGATTGTTGGAGATAGAAAAATATCTGTGTGGTAGGTGACGATGATCAGGGACATGTATCGATTTAGAGGAGCTACTATTAGAAATATTTTTAGAGTTTCCGGATAAGTTTGTAAAAATGAATGTCAGGTTATTCATCTGAATGATAATTATAGATCAGAACCGAGGAATTATAGAATTTTTATAATAATTGGATGGAAAGTGTAGGGGTATCAATCTCTTTAACTGGGATAAGTACAGATATTCAAAACAGATTAAGGCAAAGAAGAGTAATGTTCACGCTCAGGTGCATCGGTATATGCCTGTGTAGAGGGATTCGATAGATGCTGAAAAACAGGAATTACTTGAGATGAGTTCAAAGATTACTGGCTAATGGCTAATATTAGCAATTTGAATCGAGATATACATTTGTTTAAGTCAGTAAAGAGGCGAAGAAGCAGTAAAAGGTAGCTGAGCATTTAGAGGCAAATGGTGTTCCTGTGTATTCGCCTCGTTCAGATATGTTCTTTGAAGAGAAAAGTAAAACAGATTCTTGGATGTATGATGTTTTGCTTCAATCAATATATAGCAGATCTCAAGAATAACTTATTCAGATATCCAATATCCAAGGAGCTGAGAGAATATTATATAGAATGTAGAGCAGAAGCTGTTGCTCTCTTAGAAAATGCAGAACTTAAGGTACATATATCAAACCAAAGCTTTAGAGATAATAAATTTGAAGGAGGATAAGGATTGTGGATTATTAGATATTTTTTATAAGATTCTTGCGTTTGAGCCATTTAAAGGGATATCTACAGGCTGATCTTAAGCAGAATATAATTGGAAGCAGGGCAGCAAAAGAAATCTGTCATGAAATCTCAAGAATGCTTGCTAAGTATAGCTTCCTCCATAATATGCATTTAATCACAGTTGATAATAAGAATGAGATTATAGAACAATGGTGTAATCTGTATCTCAAATATCTCTTTATTGATGGTATTGGTGAGTATGAGGATGAGTCTGAATATGCACCAAGTGGTTGTGTTCGTTTATGACGATTCATCAGTCAAAAGATTGGGTTTCCGGTTGTTGTGGTTGGTTCTCTTGGAAGTGTACCAGAAAGAATACAGATGCGTTAATGTACACCGCTGGAAATGCAGATTCTTTAACAGAAGACCATATGAACCAATGGCCAATATCAAGTTCTTTTGATTTTTGGAGACTTTTATTATGTGGCATTTTTCAAAGGCACAAAATCTTTTGGTTCTAGCAGCCAAGAAAGAATATGGAGGATATTTTTGGAGAATTATTAAGTAATCTTCCCAGAATATCTGAATTTGAAAATAAGACTGCTTTTGAAAACATTAAGTCAGTTAAATATAAAGCTATCATGTATTCATTACATCGCACATGTGTATATGATGGTTGTCCAGACTCGGTCTAGTATCAAAGAATGTGAAACTGCTCAAAACGATGTTTCATCAGTGGGATCTTTAGTTCATCGCTTGAAGATATGAATAGTCATAATAAATAGCTATTGGGCGGGTGGAGTGGGATGACAAAGAGATGGTTTGCATAGTATAGAGTCTGCAGGAACAGACAGGATATTATCATTTGACAACAAATCAATACGTTGTCAGGTTGTTCAATGTGACGAGTAGAATGGGCGAGTATGGAAAAGCGGAAGAAGAAATTGTCTTGTTAGCTTCAGGAATATATCTTGCAGGGGTGTGAAGTTTGATTGAGGCGATAAAAATACAGTTGAGATTATAGAATTGATATGAGCCGGCACGGATATTGGAAAGCCTGAAGAGTGGTACATTATAAAAACAACAGATATCATGCTTGAAATGCGATATGGTAAGGTAAGCAGAGATGCATCTTTATGTCTACCAGTACACTGGAGAATCTATATTATTTCATTTGGGCTGGGACAGGATGCGATTAAAATAAAACATTGATGAAATTACTCAGGCGAGTGAAATATAGAATATAACAATTTGATCTGAGGTGCAGAATTCTATGCTTATGAGTTCTGTGATATGAGATATTTGTGAAAATAAAGGATTAACAGATGGCATTTGTTTATGTGAAAATGAAGATAAGTTCGCGAGGATGTAAAGCTAGATTGATGATCGAAGTTATGTAACAAGATCGTGTACTTCCGATGATTAGATAATCTAACAGAATGGTTGGAGCAGGTGCTCAGTGATTGACTGCAACTAGCTTTTATGTGGCATTTGCTGTGACATCACCGAGAAAAGAATATCAATTCTTTGCATCAGTGGGAACAATAGAGTTCGAGCAATACACTGGTTCTATAATATACGAACAGATTATTGAAATGGATGGTTTGAGAAGAGAACAGGGACTTGTACTTGAAGCTCTGTCAGGATTATAGATATCTCTGAGCTGATAAACTGGCATCGGAATTGAGACGGCAGCCAGCTTCATGGCAGAGCTATATAATTACTGATTCTTCCCAGACCAGAAAGTATGATGAAACAGATGATGCAATTAGTGTTGGCATGATTGCATCTGAGAATGAGGGGTGCCTTAGGCAGTTGCAGAATTGTCTGAGAAGAATGAAAAAGAAGGAATGCTGTCGATGCAGGGAAGAATATACCTTCCAAAGTCAAAAGGAAAATAAGGCAGAAGGCTATAGAAAAGTATTCATACAAGACTTCATTAGGAATTGATGTCACTGTTTCATCTACAGGTTTTCAGCAGATGGAAAAGACATCCAGATATCCTACTCTATCTCAAAGGAGATTATCCTGCTCCTAGAAAAGAGAAGCTGATTTTGATAGTTTTGTTGCATTGATTTTGAAATCAACAGGAACACATCCGGGAACAGATCACTATGTATAGAAGTTAAGACAGTTGGAACAGTTGTAGCAGACTGGGCGGATTGACTGAATCAGCGAGTTCATATTCCGAGATTTATTAAACCATTCAGGAGGTTGCGGCAGAGATTACTAGAGCTAACTGGTATTACAAAGACAGTCTGAAGATGCGAGCCAGATGTGGGAGGAGTTATTCCAGGACTTTATGCAGTTTGTGAGCGATGATGACGTCATAATTGGGATATAACGAGTATAGGATTCGGTGCGAGTTCTTATGCAGTCAGGAAGATATTGTAATAAGGTAACATATCAAATAGAAGCATTTTGACGTATTTGGATATGCAGAGGCTAGGAATACTATTGGATATAACGGTGCGAAATTTAATTGTGGTTTCCTTGGAGAGTGAGTGAAGAATCCTGACGCGCTGGCATTGGCTGATGCGATTACAGCCGCAAAAGATTTATTTGAAGTTAGAACTAGAGTGGAGAAAAGTAAGAAACTCAGGCAAGTGCAGATTCGAGTGTGATCTTGGTGAGAACGTGAAGCAGCTGGTGGAGAATGCTGCAAAATAGGATTGCTTTCAAAGTATTTATTTGAGATGAGACAGATTAGCTAATGGTGGTTGTTGTGACTGATACTAGGAGGTGTGGATAGTAGAGAATCATCAATCTATATAATCGTTTATAGCAGGGAGGTGCTAAATAAACGGTGGAAGCAGCAAGTTTGGAAGTGAATGAAGGTCTATCAGAGTTTAGAACATAAGGCTTATCTTGCAAATGATCCTGAGATCAGGCGAGAGCTGATTTATGATGGGACACATAGGGATATGTGCTTGTTCAGAATAAGAATAGAAGTTTAACAAGTAGTGGTGAGATTCTTACGTGTATATGAAATTTTGTGGAGAGTGGATCTCTTACTAAAAGGAGGATGTCATATCCTATCATTGATCCATTGGCAGCTAATGTTGTGTTCCTTATGGTGAAATTATAAAAGGTTGTGGATTTGATTGGAGTGAGAGTTTCATTACCTGGAGCCACATCAGGTCATTGAAGTTCGTTGATACCATGTGCGGGATGTGGAAGTGCCGTAAATGAGCACGATTTGCGAGATATGGTATATAAGAAACTAAAGACCTGACAAAGTAATATGAGAATGGTCCAGCCGGTCAGGATTATATGTTTCTAGTGTACTTTTACTTGTGCTGTATATATCAGTAAGTGAGAAACACGTGATGTGCAGAGACCCTTTCCGACGATTTATGGAATTAGATGGGAATCACTGAATATATGAGATATTGAATTGACCATTTCCATATTGCCATATGCAGACCGATTTGAAGAAGGAGAGTTCGAGAAAGAGAATCCAGTTTATGTTTGGTGGTGAACTAAGAACCATAGTTCTTGTACAAAAGGGATTAAATATCAAACTGTTCTTGATAGGTTTCCTACAGCTGAGAGTATTACAACACGATGATAAGAAGGATGGCTGTTAAAGCTGAGTTTATGTAATATGGTGTAGACTTTTTTGGCTAAGGGTCAGGAGACCTTATTAGGATTGTATGAATGGAGGGAAAAAGAGATGTATGAGGAAATAATCAAGTGAGAATACTAATTATTACTGTTACAGTTGGATTATAATGGTGAGTTTATGATAATTGATATTGATGAATTAAAGAGACGATTTGAAAAAAGATTGTTATGGTGCATTTTTGGTGGAAATGGAGGTGGGTTAATAGAGTCCTTGATGTGATAATGCGTCGGATGAGGGTGGTTGATGTGAAAAAAGGGTGATCTAAAGTATATAAGATTAAGTAAGATGCACTGTATGACTAATTGGGGAGGTATTTACTTAGTTATGTATAGAGATACAGATAAAGAAATAAAGGGTATAAGACCTATATGCAATTGCCGGGTTGGGGCTGTCAGACCCTTCAACGCTGTTTAATGCGTGAGATATTAAAACGCTCTATCAGCTTGTGGAAAATTATAAAACTTTGTGAAATCCAGTATGGGAGAGAAGGCATTGCTGAAATCGTGAACTGTTATACCAAAATTCTCAGGATGGAATTTCTGTTGTTACCATCGGGATGTTGTGTGGAGACGCTTTTAAGCATAAGAAAAGAGGCAGTAAATCAGCAATTCATCTGCCAGATGAAATTCTTTCTCGTCCTATAAGTGATTTGCAAATTTCAATCGTATTTATCATTCTGTAGAAAGCGGGAATTGAGCAATAGCCCAGGTATTGGCTTGCAAGGACGATTAATCATGCGCAATATGGGGAATGCTCGCAAAGCAACTGGGAACAGTTGAGATTGCTAAATGAGATGAGAGAAAGCTTATTTCGTTCAAATATAAAATAATGGATGCGTATCAGAAGTTCATTCCCAGAAGATAATAGGCAGAGATGGATGATACTGTTAAGTGTTTAATGAAGTTATGAATGTATCATATCACAATAAAGGGTGGTATGGGTTTTCCAGACAGGCAATTACAATAAACTTGACAAAGATTAAATAAAGGGTAAGTGGTGTAGTAAAGAACTTTTATCTGAGACTTATTATTACCGGAATGATAAATGAAAGTGATTTTGCAGAAAGAGGTAGTAATACTACCTAATGCAAACAATATAGGGGATAAACCATTTCAGTTATGTCAACTGGGGACATTAAGTGTTTTTCTTGTGGATCTGCCCGGAGCATTACAGCCACAGTAAAAAATGAAGCTGCATAAATTATCGGAGAGAGAGAGAAATTAGGAGATTATCTTGGGAGATGTGTTGTCATAAAAAACAGCAAATGACACCAATTTATTGGGGTCTTGCAGATATGAGAAATGTCTATGAGAAAATTCAATGTTCTTCAGGACCCATGTTATCATGCAGATAGCTCAATTACGGATGATCAGGTGTGCATTTGAGAAAACACAATTAATGGATATACCGTGTTCCGTCAATTCCGGATAACCAGTGGGTTGATCATATGACACAGAGGGGTCATTAAATCTGGGGAATTTGGCCCATTTTATGGACTCTGTTCTGATGAGGAATACCGAACTAGGCTTTAATGAATAACTTAAGTATAGTTGAGAAGATATGCAAGTTCACAAAGCAGGAACGGACAACTTTAGAAAAACTGTTTGCGGAACACCTCTTTTTAGGTGTGGATTCTTTCTAAAGAGGAAACTGAATGTTCTACCAAAAAGCAGAAATATATTCATCAGTTATTGAATGACTCCTATCTAAACTGAAATAAAGCTGAAATGTGGATTACTTGCGGGTCTCTAGAGGTATATGCTAGAATTGGGATGTGGAGGATGAATCCGGATTTTGGAATATATTGGCTCAGTTTGGATACATGATGAACATAATAATTGAGAAGCCTCTTGTGTGGTTGTGTTAAGAATGCGTTGGCACATAATAATAGATGGTTTGTTGGTATGGATTCGCGAGGTAATCGATTTAAATCATCATTTTGGTTCATCGCATTTTCAACTCGCGCTCCTGGATTTATTCTTTTTTTGCTGATTTTTTGTTTAGTTCTAGGACAAACAGTGGAATTTTATCGAGGATTGATCCAATGATTGGACGGATGTTGTCACTTCTGAAATACAGCTCTGATACATCAGATGATAGAATTGATGAAGATATTGAAATAAGTTCAAGGAAACATAATTTTTCGTGAAAGGAATTCGTAGCTGATTGTACCGCCTAAATATGCAACACAACTTGTTTCTGATTAAAGAGAATGGTTGATGAACCATACTAATCTCTGCTACTACTTATGAGGAACGGCATGACCGATGATGGCTAATAAGCTTCAAGGGAATTGCTGGCGGGAAGAAAAAAACCAGAAAAAAAAAGAGTGGTACTATTATTGCACAGACAGGACGAAATCAGAATAAATATTCGGATCAGACTTAATCAGAATAGGTTCTGTCGCTTGGATTGATGATATATAATGAAGGGAATTTGGTGGAGCAAACGTGCTTCTATGTTAATGGCTTGGTAAAACAATGAATGGATTTATATTGAACTTGGAGGATTATACAGATATGGTTCCTAGTTTAATCCCAATTATTATTACTGTGATGTAATGAAATCTACAACTCAGTTTTATATAAAGTTGTTTGGTCTTTAAAGGAAGGCCAGAAGTAGATAATAGTTGTTGCAGAAACAGGTGGTTATTCATTGCCTACAGCTGTTACCAGAAGTTAATGGTGCAGTAGTGTCTTATATTAAAGAAACTACATGGTAAAGGTTTATACTGATTTGCAGAGAACATAATCAATATTGACAGGTAATTGTTGCTTTCGATATAATAACCTTAGTAATTGGAGAACTACCGTGTGTGGTTCGGATGGTCCATATCGCTGAATATATTGCAAGGAATGGTGTGCGTTATAGTATAGTATCAGAAAAGAAATAATCATATTATTTCTTCTGACTTTAAAGAAAAAATACAAACTTTATATAAATGCTGATCTCGCATAAATTTTGAAAGTTTGCCCTGAAGAAAATACGGAGTGTGGAAATATATAAAGGTTGAAATTGATGATTGGTTCTACAAAAGATGAGGTATTACAGCCATTTGTTTCTCCTGATCATTTATTGCAAGCTTCCTGCAAAAGTTATTCGATCTTGCAGATATCGTTTTAATAAATTATTATTTTCGACTGATGACTATGAGGAGCACGATTAAGAGTGGATTTTGGGCGAGGTGTTCGAGGAATATCCAGTGGAGATAAATATAAAGTATTATTCCTTACGAGTGGAGAATTGAAATTGCTGTACCTACAATTGGGTTGGTGATAATACAGGCTAAATTGGATGAACTAATACATACTGGATTAAGATAATTCACAGGAAAGTTCGTTGATGTTAAGGCTCCTGCAGGTATGAAATGTTGAAATGACTCTGAATGGAAACAGTGATACAGAAAGTCAATAAATTTGCATTAGGTAATGCTGTCTATGGTTTTAGAATAGGATATGGCTTCATAGCTGATATTTCTGCCGGGTGAAGCTGCTCAGACATGTATAATTTGAGGAGAATAGCTGTAAATGAGCAGTTTATTATGACTCTGTGCACTGAAGCTGGAGTTAGGAAAGCTGGTTGGAATGGTGGCTGTAGCTGTGGAGATAAAAATAGTGGCTTCAAATTACCATTTGCGAAAGGGACTGAATTCGAAGAACCTTTTAATTTGCAGTTGGAAAATGAATTGATATGAAGAATGTTGAACTCCCTTTAGGAGAATATAAGTATAGCATCAACTAGTAGTATGAGGAATCTGATAAGTATTGATTACACTAAGCTTATAGCCAGTATTTGTGAGATGAATAATTAGGTCTTGAAGAATATTATTCAGATTGACACGATTACATTGAGGATGACACAAAGTATGTGAATCTTCATTACTTGTTATGTGACCGTCAAGTACAAAGGAATTCATTGTTGGAAGTGACAAGTTGTCCCATTATACAGGTATCCTCTACTTTGTTAGTAATGATGGAAGCATATAGGTATTATATGAAGATACACACACAGCGATGATAGGGTTATCATATTTCTGAATTAATCCCGTAAGGTGTGTTTATCAGCCTTAATACATTAAAATCTTACCAAACAGGTAAAATGGATACGGATCAAGGATAGTTTCTATTGTGTACTATTTTGATAAAGATAAGATGAAGGTCTATCAGATTATGACTGATTGGGAACCAACAAAATTTAACGAAATAAAATATCTTGGTTATTCCATATATATATAAGAAAAGAGTTTAATACGATCTATTCAGCGTCAAATAATATAGAGATGATTATAAATTATATATCGACAAGCTTTCCTTGGCTGATCAGGTTATGCGAACAGTTTGCTGAGGCTTTAGGCAAGAAAGGTACTTTATTTCTGAGAACTACAGCGATATAAGTGATGTAACGATCAGGAAAAATATAATACGTTATGATAAATGTCCATTTCAGAGTTAAGAAACAGATTGGGAAGGAATAAAGTGGCTGAGGACTGTATAGAAAAGCATCAGGAAAAGCAATCGCAAGATCTGTGAACAAGAACATTGTTGTGTGACGAATTGGGTTCAGGTAAAGGCGGTCTTATTCTACGTTGTTAATCATTGCAGTGAAAAGAGGCGGGAACACTTGGTGATGGTGTGCGTGCTATTTTAATCATCAATGAACGCACTGTTAACGACCAGATGAAGCGTTTGAACTTATTCTTAAGATGTATCCGGATATTACTTTTGGGTCATAACAGTATTTTAACAGGAAGATTCAAGGTATTGGAATGAGTCATTAAAGATGAGGATGGAGATGGTGAAACCGTTGAAAAATGGGGTTATTTCAGAAAACAATGCAGACCAGACCGCCTCATATTCTTGCCTTGGAAGCCAACTATGCGATGTTAGGTATGTGATGTTAAGGCCAAATGATGATTTGGTTTTCGGGATCAAAGCTTAGCTTTATTGTATGATAAGCACATATTTTGCAATTGTAGTACCCCAAACTTCTTTGCTGCTTCGTAGGTTGAAGGCTAGAATAAGCAATCCGGGAGAAGTACATCGCATATTCTCACCAGTGCTTTCACATGGAGGAAAGGGCGGATGACGACGACTGTTTTCGCTGCAGGGACTCTTTGTGATACTCGTTTGTTCCCGATATTACGTTCCAGCGGCACGTACCCGAGTTGCCCTGAGTATCTCTAAAGACATTCCTTTGGAATTGTTTGAACATCTTACAAGTCAATACATCAATGGATACAATCCTCAAACAGTATGATATTATTACTATGGATAGTTCACAAGTGATTCAGAAGTCCTGTATGATCTCTGTGTTTCTTCAAAGACATATAAGATTTTACGTGAATGTACTTATAAAGCTTCATGACTGTTCATAAATTGCTTCTTCAATGAGAAAATATGGAGTTAAAGATATGTAGAATCTGGTGAAATTTATCCATCTTATCAAGAGCTGAAAAAATAAAACCACCATATTGATTAAAGCAAGATACCATATGTTTGTTCGTGCATGAGATTGCCTAAACCTCTTCGTCTGATAAAGTATATTTGACCAGAAAAAATTATGATGAAATAGGCCGGAGAATCCTGGAAGGTATTTGAAGCCGCGTATGTTGATGACTGTGGTCGAATTGCTGTGGCAGGAAAACAATTAATAATCATCTTGAATCAGCTGCTTAACCGTTATGATATTGAAGCCATGGAGTTTTATTTGCAGGATTACAAATTGAAGAGCTGGATGTGAAAGACAATGACGCTGAAGATGAAAGTAAGTTGGAAAAAGATTATGTTCTTTGTGCAAAATGTATGGCAGAAATCATCATGAAAGTCGAAGTTGGATTTCTCCTGTGGCTATAGATGAAGAGTCTTGTTAGAGTTAAAGCGGGCGAAGGGGACTAAAAATGAACAAATGTCCTTGTTGTAACCTTGGTCATACTTATGAAACTTTTCTATAGGTTATGATGCTGCGACAGCTGTTCTTGAACAGAGCTTTTTGAACAGCTACTGAATCTGAAGTTCTTGAAACAAAGAAAACTCCAGTTGACAGAACAAACAACCTTTTGTGCAACTTCAGCTAAAATGAGATTCTCAGTCAAGAAGCGACAGTTTCTATTTGCACGTCTCTGATAGTAAGTGAAGCTGCTTTCTATGCCTATGTAATCCTTCATAAGAATTCTTAAGAGACGGTGGCAGGTAATAGGAAAAATAGAGATAATATAAGTAAACGACCATAAATCTACAAGGTACAGAGAGTTGCCTCTATTTTGATTCAAATATAGAGACTTTTACGAATCTGGTGATGTATGGTTACAGAAAACTGACAGCTACAAAGCAAGCGTCGAGCTTGGTTGTGCTTAATGAGATGGTGAATGCCAGGAGGCACAAGCCTTGTAATCACTAGGGCTGACTTGTATATGAAAACTCTACAGAAGAAATGATGGTGGCTATTTAGAGCAGAAGTATGGTCAGGCTACTTCAGATGTAAATGCACTGTTCAATCTTTTGGTTATGGATATTTAACATAACGATTGTACTCTCTCTGGAGGACTTACATTAACCAATGATGAGAGAGGTATATATGTTTATGCTGCTGTACGGCGATTTAAAAATGCAAAGAATGATATTAAGATAGAAAAGAACTATAACAAATGGCTGGATTCACTCGTGTCAGAGAGTGGAAGAATATTTAAGAATGGTCGTGTTAATAAACTTGTTACAATGTTAAAATATTAGTGAGATGAAGCGAGAAAATTACTTTCAATGTACTACTGGACGGAGTGCTGGTTAATGGGACGTATGGTCTAACAGGGAGGATAGGGTATTTTTCTCAGATAAATTTATAGTTGTTGTTGGTGATGAGAATCGCCCTGTTATCAATACGAAAAATGGTAAGACAACAATAGTAGCTGTAAAAATCGTTGTACAATTCTTAAATGGACGGCAAGAAATTTCTCTCAAAACTCTGAACAATGTAACACTATATAAAAGCTGTATGCAAACTACGCAAAAACACACTCAGCAGTCAATATAGAACAACGAGAAAGAGAGGAGGAGAAGAGAGAGAGGGAGGAGAGAGGGAGATATAAAATGTTAACAAAATCAATACTTTAGCTGCTCTTACCTTTGAAATGGGAGATTGATGTAGGTGATTTGAAACAGTTTGTTGAGAATACCCACCACCTGCCAATTATATTCAGAGCCGGTCGTGCAGGACAGAAACTACTCAGCGCAGTACTAACAACTAAAGCTTAGCTCATATTTACATATTTTGAGATCCACGGCAGAGAATGATATCCAGACAGATTGGTGTTCCGTTATTTTCAATATCAGATGAAAAGGTAATACTTCATCATATTTTGCAGTTGCCTAAGTGACTTTTTGTCGTAATTATACAATAGTAATAATACAGATGTTTTACTTAATCAAGGATGGAGTATGAGAGACTGAAAAACTGTATCTCATTTGAAAGCCGGAGGCTGAAAAATACTGCTTAAATCAATCCCAGTTCAATGCATATGACTGTGAATGAGAACGATACGGATGGATAAACTTGTTGGTGCTGATGGTGTTTTGAATATCTTTGTTGTAGATTTTGAAGAAACTGTTGGTTGGTATGAAAAGGAATTTATCGATTAAAGAGACGAGATATCGACAGCAATCAATGCGAACGCCAGCTAAAGAATTTCGTAAAGTGGGGAAGATGGTCGTGGACAGAATAGGTGAATTGGTTCTAGTTCGCTACAATGTCCTTCTAAGTATGGCTTTCCGTTGATACAGTTAAGGTTGTATATCGAGGAATGGTTTAATCAGGATAAACTTCAGATGGTAAAGAGATTTACGTTGTGGTGAATATACCCTGATGCCCAAATTGATTGCAGATGGTAAGCTCATACAAGCCGTTACATTAGAAAAGTGCCTGGAAGGCTGCAGGACGATTGGAGAGGGGTATGTAATATTGCAGTGTGTGACAACCAATCTTGTATGACTTGGGAATTACAAAGTCAGTATCCAAAAAATGTTGATGAATATTGTGTTTCTTGTGGAAATCCTATTGAAAAAAACATTGGAGAATGCGATTGAACCACATGAGTTTCTTGCTGAGCAAAAATCTAGGAAATGTTCACTGCGTAAAGCAAGGCGTTCTTATAGGAAATGAACCTATAGGTAATGCTATAACCCGTGGGTGATATACTGGCTGTTTTTAAGTGTGATACCGAAGCTTAAATGAAACCTGCAAATGATTCTTTGATGGTTTGTTTGTATTGATCATTTTTATGTTTGCGAACAATGGCTATGCCATTAGTTCTACATCAGAAAGAAGCAAAGTTTGCTCCTTTGCTATAGAATATGTGGGATCATAAGTCTTGGGGAAGAGGTGTAACAGAAATTTGCTTCGTGAAGGATTTGTGCCGTTCGTTTCAAACCGGATGTGGTAAGGTACCTTTGGCATCAAGGCCAGACAATCAGTCAACTGTGCTTTCCTTGGTGGTAATACTGGCAGAAGCAGTTCAAGTGTTCCTGAATATTGAAAAGACAGTAATAAGGCTGTTTACATGGGTTCGTTTAACTAATATATGAGAATTGTTCTTTATGATGCAGTAGCCAGGGGTGCAGAGACATATCGAGCGTTTGGTTACCTAGATGATTGTGGAGTATTTCAAGGTTATTAACAGGCAGTACCTAACAAGGCTAGCAGCTGTAATCAGCGCCTGCTATAATTGTTGAGGTGTACAATCAGGTGACTATGTTCAGCTGAACAGATTGAGCATATTGCTTCATGAGCATTGTGTAGCCAGACAATGATTCAGATGAGCAGTTGATGAGTAACGTGTACTAAAGGAGTTATCATAAATTTATATAATACAGAAAATATTCAACATGGATTGTGTGTTATTGGAACATAACGGTTAAATGAGGAAAGCTATGAATATTAGGAAAAATTAGAATCAGCAAAGGTATGCTTCTTTCCATGAGAATACTTTGCTGGTAAACTTACGGTTTCTGGATGCGGCACTTAGCCAGTTTGAGCTGATACCAATCAGAAGAATCCACAGTGCTTACAGATGGAGCTATTTTCTATAATCCTAGTATATGTTGAAAATTGCTACAAGAGCCAAGGAAATTCGGTGAGGATTACTTACATAATTGCATTGTGTATTTAGGCATATGCTGGGTCTAACCCGTCATCCATACTGGGATCTGGCCTGCGTGCTTGTTGAAAATGTGAGTTATGATTAAAAGCTGTCACCACACACCTCTGATGAGAGGGCAACAGAAGTATATTTCTACCCATCAGGCGGAACTCAAATATGTGACTGCAGAGAAAGCTATTCTTATCTATCGAACAGTGTCAGATACAAAAGTATTGAAAATCCAGAATCTTTTTGTTGTGACCATGAGATGAGTACATATGACAGACGAGATATCTTCAACATTTAGCACTACTCTCATCTGAAGAAAGAAAGTGAAGAAAAAGAAAACAAGACCAAATGGAAGATAAAGAGAACAAATGGAGGCATGGAAGAACATCTCAGAACACCTACAAATGGTTGGAGCCTTGAAAAGCTAGAGAGCCTTGAGGAGCTGGGTATGAGGCAAATCTGGGCAGTGAACAGGAAAAAGTACACGATATCTGCACTATAAAGATTCTTGGTGAAACAGCCATCAACGATGATGGTGCGACTATATTTCTATACCTATGGCTGCAGCTCTACAAAGTGCACTCATGGAAGCCATTGGGTATAAGACGGTTGAGCCAGTGGGGTTTGTAATCATAGGCATTGACACTTCAGATTACCTCCGGAGGGTGGTACAAAAATTTGTGAGCTTACAATATCCTCAAATCTGAGGCTTTTTTACCAAAATTAATCTACACATCATCCAGTGCATTTCAATATTCAAGATGATCTCCTTACCTGTCAGGAGGTTTGATGAATATATATAAAGACTATGCAGATCTGTGGTTTGGGTGGCACAGATTTTCGCCCAGTATTGAGTATGTCGATAAGTTATGTAGAGATAGGGAGTTCCAAAATCTTAAGGGCTTAATTTACTTCACCGTGGTGATAGCTATCGGAGGAAAAAAGCGGAATTTGATACTGCCTTTGTGTTTATAGATGATAATTATAATAATTTGTCTGTACCACCATCGACTATATAATGATATGAAAAAAGAAGATATACAGGAGATAGATATGAGTAATTCAAATGATTTGAAGGAAATTAGAGAGAATTGTATAAGTATGTATCAGTCCCGGTGAGTGGTATTCGGACAGGGTACAGTATTGGATGTGATGCATTTAGGGTGTACAAATCTTCAAGTGTAATCCCGAGGGTATTTTGATGGATATTATTTAATGGTGTGCAAATCTTCCAAGTGTAGTAATCCGGAAGTGTTACCCACGTATTGGACAGATGGGTACAAGAGTGCACAAACTGAGCATATGGAGGTTGCCGCGTGCATAATGCATTTAGTGAATTCTGCTATGACGAAATAATGTTCCAAATGGTGTAACACACATTGATTCAGTGCGTTTTTTGTTGTCATAATTTAAAGAGTGCTATTCATCGACAATCAATAGATTGGGTGGCATTATCGGGCTAAAATCTGAGTTATGGTGGTATGAAAGATGATAAGAAATATGCAAAATTCATAGGCACATACTTATTTTGATTTGGACGATATGGTTAAGTATTATCTGAGAATATTCTTAAAATAGTTCTGTTGTGGAAAAGCAATTGACAATCGCATCAAAACAAAGCCAAATAGAAAAAATACTTTGAGGCTGTGTTACAATGATCAAACCAGTATGTTGCCAAATATCTTTCATTCCCAAAATGGAAGTGATGAAATCGATGAATATATATATCGCCTTGTCTGGGACATCCACAATTTCTGCAATGTTTATTATTTACAAAATAAACTATACACACCTGATGATATCAGTATTGAATAAGGAGATACAGATTCAAAAAGACTTAGGGATGATAGAAAGGACATTTTGCAGTTAGCGAAAAATCTATAAGTTAAAGCCAATATGTGGTTATTATATTACAGGTATAAAGGCTGACTCATGAGTTGCAATTGTTCAGCTCAGATTAATAAAGACAAGATTTATATTGACGGATTAATGCTTTTAGATGGTGTGATTGTCGCACAATCAGATTACAGTTTGAAAAGAATATCTAGTATCAATGTGCTGTACATTTTGGGATGTGTTAATTTAAATTAAACTTCCTGAAACTATTCATTTATAGGTATGAGGGAGCTTTCAAGACTATGAAAGCTTAAAGAACTTCATTTCTCAAAAAATGTAAGGAAATATGAGGAAAAAGAGTCTTTGAGGGTGTTCAAATTTGACCGTCTACATCACTGCTGGTGGAAATGGAAAAATATTGTAAAAATATAAGATCATATGTTATAGAATAATTAGGGCTAATAATATGAACATAAAGGCCAGAGCAGATTAAAACGCCATAACGGCATATTTTACAAAGATAATTTGGTAATTACATCCCGATATAAACTGAGAGACCAATATTTCTAATGGGAGCTCAAATTGATAAGACAGCCATAATGGAGCAGATAGCAGAAGAATTGGGGTGAATCTTAATATTCCATAGCTCTCATGCCAGACAAAGTGCGTGGGACTACCATTCATAGAAAAAAATATATGTGGGCAGGAATACAGCGTGTCTGGAGCCTATGAGCGAAATCATCGCCTCTGTCTGTGACATGATGGAAAACTTCGGTGTGAAGAATTCTCTGTTCCTTGTGCAAATAGAATTGTATCCAGCTTTAATCTACAGTAACTGAAAATTCCTACAGTACAAAATCTTCGGACGCCATCCTCAGCGCGATGGCTGGATAGTGGTGACTGTAATCCGCCAGATGCAACTGGTCATGAGAGAATTGACATTGCCACTTGGGATCGTCTCAAGCCAGTGATAAAGGCGGATTATGATGTGTGTGGAAAAGTATGCCTACAAAATTATCCATCCTGCCATCATTACATGCCAGATATCAAAAGGACTGATTTCTACAAGATTATGAAACTACTGTAGACAGTGTAAATCTTTGTCACAGCTCGTGGCTGGGTGATTTAAGTATTGATAGGTCTGTGTATGAGTAGTGGAATCGGGTGGATATGGCTTGGCTGTGTTTAGAATCGAAATTGCTGCAGGATTTTGCTATTTATTATGACATTTAATAAATATAAGTCCGACTATCAGGTTGATAAATTCTTAATTGAAATCTGAAATTAAGGAGAGAGGGCTAGAAAGCAAATTTGACGAACGCCTTGCTCTGTACAGAATGTTGCTTGATGCTATTACAGAAGAACTAAAAAGTAGCCTTATGGAACAGGTACAGAAAGGTTGCTAAAATATCTCAAAAAATATCGTGCCTTGGAGTTATCATATAAAACTGATGGAGTAAGAGCTGTGAAGAAGCGAATTGGTTGGAAGAAGAGAATCGAGACAGGCAAACGAGCTTCTATACGCCAGTTGAGATGAATATGCCAGAAGCACCATATCCGTATTGGAGGATATGGTAACGATGCTGGAGAAGCACATATTAACAGGCAGAAGTTTTATACTGCTTAAGGTGTTTTTTGATAAGGGCAAGGAAAAACGAGCGAATACTGCTGGAAAAGCTTTCCAATGTTTAGCAATTCTGCAGGGAGGTATTTTGCGATGGACAGGAAATGCTGATTCTGATTTGGGCTGACTGCCTCAACTACTGCTAACGCATAACCACTTCATAGCTTCGGATGAATACTTGCACATAATAAGAGAACTTTTGTTCTATGAACGACAAATAATTAATTGCTAAGTGAAAATTGCATGAAATTGAAGACTTGCTCATAACAACAAGCGAGATCAGGAAGGACTGGCATTGAGACAATTAATATTTAATAATCGGATGAAACATTTGGCGGTTTGGGAACCTTGTACCTTTTTAATTATTCCTGTTGTATCGGTGATTCAGGCTTTGCTTGTTGGATTATTAGGGAAGATAATTTGTATTATCATGCCATCTAAAAAATATAGTGTTCATCTGCGATAGCGTGGGACTTGAAATTTGATTATCCAGAAATGGTATTCCTCTTTACTGACACAGTGCCATAATGCGTCGTGAGGAAAGATTCACTCATTCGCTAATCAAATATTTTCCATTAACTTTGTAATATTTTCGTTGACATTGCTGCTCTTTTGGGAATCGGCGTTGTTTTGTCTGTATAAATGACCACTTTCTATATATTCTAGATTGTAATATCTGCCGACCCTAAGGTGTTAAATCATTATTTGATGGCTTTGTATGATTCTTCCCTCAGAATCAAGAGGGTTCACCTTTCTCATCGTAATGCAGAAAAGTATGTGTTCCTGATACAGTTTATATATTCTATCAGGATAGCCCTAAAAGCTTTGACAAAAAACCCTATATCGTGCTGATATCTTTGGCAAAATATAACTCATAAATAAACATAGTTTGATGTCTTTCGTTCTCTTTATCTTTGATGTCTTTAATTTCAATAAAGTTATAATATATTCCAAGAAAATAGTTAACTGCCTTGAAATCAGAATAGGCTTCTGTTTTTCAAGGTGAGGCATAAAGCACATAAATTTTCTGATATATATTACTCAACTTGCTTTCCTGAGACATAAACTACATACTCTCCAAAAAGAGGTTCAGCGAGATTATTTATCTTTACGCTATTTTTCAAGATATTTAGCAAAGCTGTTTGAAGTCATTTATTGTCTCCTTTAATGGTTATGACTTAATTTAGTGGCTGGTGCACTGCGTGTAAAATATTTCTAAGTTATGGCGGGCTAATGTTTTGTTGACTAAGTCACGCCTTCATGATAAATGTCAGGCTAGCTCCGGTTTTTTCTGAGTGCTATTTTTTAAGTTTTACAGGATGACGAAAACCTATAACGCTCATGAGCATTATCAGCTCGGCTGTTTGATTGATAAGTCGGCACAAACAAACATCAATACAAAAGAGACTTGGTGGGGTGGCTGCCGCCTTCATTTAGTATTCAGACATTATTTGTATAAATTTAGGTGCCAGCTCGAATGATAAATTCTAAAGCGAAGCGCGCGTTAGGTAGACAGTCTGAAATGTTATCATTCAGACGTTAACAGTAATGGTCTGCCGCTTACCACGCCATTATGACTAATGTGATTTTCTGGAAATCATAGAAATCAGCTCGTTTTGCGTTGCTCCAGGCGTGCGACAGCTAAGCCTGAGCAAAAAAACAAGGAGCATCATGATTACAAACAATCACATCAATCTACAACTTGGAATTTGTAGTCATACAATAACACATATTTATCTTAACAACTCTTGCTAGACTACGTTTCACTAGTTTCTAACACATATCACTCCTGTGGGACAAGTTCGCATAGGTCATACTCAAACGGATTAATGAAAGTCATGCCGTGTACTATCCAAAAGTTCATAGTCTTCCTCTGTTTTTGGAATAATATTTATTATGCAGGGAGATACTAAATGGTTCTAATTCATAATCGACATTGCTGCCACTTACTTTACATTCTAATAATATAGCCATAAGATCGGTTGGCCATCATGTAGTAATCAACATAAACTTAAGTGTGAATCCCAAAAGGGACAACTGTTTTTAAAGTTGTTATCTTGTTTATGAAGCCCTGTCTTCTCAGTATTATTTTAGAAAAGGATATTTCATTATATCTGATCTTCAAAAAGCAATAAGATTAAGGCTATCATCTGTAGTAGTTATTCAATATTTATTTTCAATATACGTATAACATCCTCCACGGTTTATATGTTATCATTATAATAATCAGAGGTTAAACAGTCCAATATTCCCTGATATAATAATAGCCAGCTGATTAATGTCGAGGTTATAGTACTTAGTCTTGTATTTTTCCATCAGAAACGGTTGTCAAGAAATCCTTGATAACTGAGTCCTTATTTAGCTCTTCTTTTGGAAACGTTTCGTAATTAAATAAGGGCTGATTTAAAAATCTTTTGGAAGAGTACTTGAATCTTGTCCTTTAAGTTTTTGTGGAAATTATACCTCTTAACTGGTAAAGATACTAAAATCAGACTTTATGGGTCACTGCCAGGTATTTCAAGGGTATGCAGGCGGTAATGATGTTTATAGTCTAGACTGAGGTGAGAAAATATCGTTTTGTTCTAAATGATGAAAATGAAAGTGTCAGTATAAACGGAGTACGCAAAACTATAAAATCATCGTTATCATAAATTCGACCAAAAAGCTATGAAAGGATTTATAGGAGTTGTGGCGTGAGAATGATAAGAAGACATTGGGATACAATTGGTATCGGGGTAAAGGATTTTTCGAAAAGATACGAGTGAAAATTTTGTAAACAGGCATCTTGGATGAGGGTTGCTTTTCAAAGGGAGAGGGCTCAGATTATTTTATAACAATACAAATAGGAGACAGGGTAGAAATAATATGAAGATAAACTTAGACAAATTTCTGAATGGACATTTCCGGGATTTAAAGCTGCAGTCTGGCATATCAGATGCCCTTTAAATGCCAAAAATCACTTTGCAGAGAAAAGATGAATTTGTTATCTGGTGCAGCAATGATGGAGAAGCGATGGTATTCTCTGATAAAGGGTGGAGCTGAAAGTGCATTTATACCTTTCCTGTACAAAGGAAAAATGGAACAATCGCTTTGTTGCTTGATGCGAGGCTCCGACATTTAATTGCCTCGGCGGAAGATATGGAGAAGTTCTTAGTGTATCTGATTCAAGGAGATATACATGGGTGAAAGTAAGAATAAATGTGCGGGTGAGTGTATAACTAGAAATTTCTACGCTTTCGAGAAAAGGAGAAATTCCGGTTATCTGCAGAAGTTGGGTGGAGATGTTTGTGCGGCAAGAGCGGCTTTACATTTTAGTGTGACAGTGAAACCAATACGCTTTGCTGGGATAGTGCCTTAACTCCTGTGTTTACAGAAGAGAAAAGTACGGAAGAGATTTATGGAATCCTTTGAAAGGCAGATAGGTGTTTATCATGGAAATGGATTTCTTTAACTACTCTACGTCACATGAATGGGGCAGCCTTATACTTATGATATAAAGGATGAGGCGATTTATGCCTTCTGGAAGCTGATATAATTAGTGCTTGCGGTCTATCTGAGTTTAAGTTTATTGGTAGTAGTGAAAGTACTAAAGGCGGAGTTTACAAAGATCTCTGGAAATGAAAAACTTGCAAGCTTCCCGGTAAACACTTAGCATCAGGAGGAAATTCAGTGCTTACGATAAAGAATATCTGTGTCACCTGTATCAGACAGACGAATGGAAGGGAAAACAAAAATTGCTGAGACTATCGACAATGAACTTTCTTTGATGCTTTACATTTCGAGGGTTTTACAAAATACCAGGATAATGGATGTTTTAGAAAACAGTGTATTTATCAGTGATGAGACAGGAGAGCTTGTGCTTTGTGAAAATGACAGTAAAGGAGGAGGGAGTAAACAGGAGGTTGGAATATTAGAGATTATTGATATATTTTAATCGACTTAATCAGTCGTGCACACTTGCTTGTAGATTTCGACTCATCGATTTCTGCAGGAAACAATGTTATGCAGCTTACGGTTAACGTTATGCTACTACAAATCGGTGAAATGGGCGGACGCTCTCATATACCTTTTGGATCCAGTAGCTAAAACATCTGCTTCAAGGAAGTCAAAATATCGTTGTTTCATCTTCATTATCAATGACAATGTATGGATTATTCCAGAACGGAATACTCTCTTTAATGTAAAAGCATCCGGCTTTTTATTCGTATATAAAGATATAATCAACACTAGTAATCATAAATTCACCTATCTTATACTAAGATTTATTGAAACCTGTCACTCCACGTACATGTCGTCGCTATCTTATGTTTTTCTCAACACCCTTTTCTTTCATCAACTCCTGCATACGGATATAATATTCAAAAATCTAAATACATACGGGGACGCATTTCTATGTCCTAACTCCCATTCTGTCACTGTTCTGTAAGGAATATCAAATTGCTCACAAAACTCTTTTCTATTAAGCCCTGTAGATTCCCGCAGTTCTCTCTATCCTATTCTGAAATGTCTTTTCTTCATAGCAGACCTCCTTTACTCATTGAGTAAATTCTATCACATTCGTACATTAAATAAAGAGTTTATTAAAAGTTTTCAGAAAGCGCTGGAATTTTGCCTTCTATGTTATAAACCAGTCGTAGGGTTAACGGACATAATAAAAGCTTATCCCCGGGTAGTTAGTCCTCTTGAGTGGTTAAATGATAAGGGCATAGCAGTACCGTTTTGTGCATATAAATAGTGACTTTTGAGTTTAGATTAGTGTTAAAATTATGGTAACACACAGTAATAATTGTACTATTAAATGAAAGGACAGTAATATGGTAAGAGCTTATCCACTTATACTTGAAGGTGTTCATTTTAGACACCATCATGCATAATAGGTATCTATCAAATAAAAAGAAAAAGATTGCAGTCCTACACGATGCATTTGGCTCTGTGCCGGAGGAACAGCCTGCTGATAAAAGAAAAAGCCAAACTATATTATGTTGGATATGTTTTTCAAAAGTTTTAAAGAACATAGTAAAGCTCATTTTATGTTATTATCAGGAGAAATCTCTTTTCTGCCTCAGACGCTCTGCTGTATGAAGATGGCGGAAGATTTATATTAAATACAAAAAGTACAAAGGATATATAGCTACAATAGAAAAGCTTATTGAAGTTTCGGATACAGCCTTGGTTGAAATAGGACAGTCACCGGAGCCGGTAAAGGAAATATATAATGATAGTAAAAATTATAGATTCGGGGACTTGGAAGTGTATATGCATTCTCCCTTTTATTATGACTTGTAGAGATATTCACTCAGGAGAGATTGTCTGGAAAAACAAAAACAGGCGGATATTTATATGCAGTAAAGGAAGAAAACACGGTATTATTTATTTTGGAACTGATGGTAATGGCAAGTTCTTCTGCTCTTAATTTGCAAGATGGCAGTATAAAAGTATCGTTATAAACTAAAGAGGAACTTCAAATTTTATATTTTATAAAGACTATGTATTACTATCGAATGAAAAGAATAAACCGATTTTAATAAACCGAAATAATGGTACGTTATTTAAGGAGATAGAGTTTGAAAAATATATAATAACCGCATATCAGCAAATGATTATTGACTGATAATCTGTATGCTATTGCATCTAGGATACTGTTTATGCGGTATGTACCGGATTGGCTGAAATGTAAAATAAGGAGAAGCAGATGGACGAGAAAGAATTAAAACAATATTTATCGGCATTAGTGCTGAATTTGCGACAAAAATGAATGAAATAAAACTTATATTTATCTAAAGTCAGAAGAGACAAGATGATGAGAAAGACTGGTTTGAAGAATTTAACAAGCAGTATCAACCTGTTTTTGGGAGGCTTATTGTACGGATAAAAAGCGTGTGTATGGTGGAAATCCCCGCAGTTTGGCTGCCCTCCGGAATATTCAGGGATTGAATCTGCATCACGAAACAAAAAGTTGAGTTTAAAATGAGCGTAAAGCAGAGTTATCTTTAAGACAGAAACTAAAGAATTTGGTGATACAGGCTATTTATTTGTTGCTGTTAAAAAGAAAAACCGGCTGGAAAATTGACAGTTATAAAAAGATGGAGTAACTGGAAGAAAAAGTGGGTAAATGGGATTTTTGTAGATGCAGAGTCCCCCACTTCATCAATTTGTGAAACATCTCTTCATTTTGAACTGTCGCAAATTTTGCGACAACCACATCGATTATCCAATTCCTCCGCAATGCATTGTTGATATGCTTGCCAATAGTCTTTATTCTCAAAGCCCTTTTTCTTTCATCAACTCCTGCATCACGGATATTAGGGTGTTAGATGATGAGGAGTATCGGAATAAAATCCATTTATTCCTCACAAAATCAAATTCATATTATTTTACATATTCGCTCTAATGTTTTTAGGTTATGTGCTTGTGTCCTCTGTTAACTTGTTGTAGTATTTTTCTAACTGTTTAACATTTGCGGCTCTTTTCAGGAATCAGCGTCATTTTTGTCTGTATAAGCTAGCCATTTCCTATATAATGGATGTAATATCTGCTGTCCTTCTTGTATTAAATCATTATTTGTATATGATAGCTTTATGATTCTTCCCTCAGAAATCAAGAGGGTTCACCTTTAGCAGCTTATTTTTCGTAAGCAAAGCGCAGAAAAGTAATGTGTTCCTGATACAGTTTATATATTCTATCAGGATAGCCCTAAAAGCTTTGAAATAAAAATCCCTATATCGATTACGATTTCTTTGGCAAAATATAACTCATGAGTAAACATAGTTTATGATGTCTTGTAGTTTCTCTTATCTTCGATATCCTTTATTTCAATAAAAGCTAAAGATATGCCAAGAAAAATAAATTAACTGTCTCAAAATCAGGAATCATTTCTTCTACATTTTTCAAAGGTAGGAGCATAAAAGTACATAGAGCTTTTCTGATATATTACTCAACTCTTTTCCTGGAAACAGAACTACGTACTCTTCAAAGAGAGGTTCCAGTGAAAAGTTTATTATTTCTTTACATTGCTTTTTCAAGGTACTTAGCAAATTTTTTGTAGTCATTTGTTGCCTCCCTTTTTATGTGGTTTATCTCAATCTATTTGACTGTTAATATGTAAAAATACAAATTCTAATTTATATGATATACCCATATCACCGTTATTCCAAATATACATAATTCCTGACACAGGCTTTTCCTTCTTCCCAAAATCCATCCTGTATAAGTTGTACAATATCCAAAGTATCCTTCGTCAAAATTTCAAACTCTACGTTTGAATACTTTTTATGTAATCTTGTAAACTAACGGCTTTTTCCCGAAAAATCACCTTCATAAACTGTTCTATTAAATATCATAACACTACATTCTATCTAAATCACAGCCATAAAATAAAACTTCTCCTGAATATATTTTTCTTCGTCTTCTGTATATTGAAAATATTTTTATTAAGAGTGCAAAGTTAAAACATTATCCTTAAATGTGATTTTCTCTATCTTGCTGTCATGTAAGCCAAACAAAATATTGCTATTTCTATCTTGTATATAGTCCATTGTTACCTCACTATTTCTTATATTATAATAATTCCACCTTGATACCTGCTGCATCGAATATCTTCTTTATTTTATCAAAATCATCCGTCAGAATGGTTGCTTCAGTTAGATTTTGAAATTGTCTAAGCTCCGTGAGGCTTACATCATTCAAATCAAAAATACCCGTCCTCATCGATCCCACTGCGGAATGATATTCATATACACCTCATTGCCGCCATCCATGTAAAATGATCCGACTTCTTTTGCTAAGCTCTTAGGTATCTGCAAGATTCTTAAAAATACTCAAGTGCAGGCTCAATTACAGTCATCACTTTCTGTGTCAATCTCTTTACCCTTATACTCTTTTGCAAATTCATAAATATCAAACTCAGGTTGTAATACATTTTAAGTCATGTACATCAACTCTTGGATGATTGCAAGCTTAAAAATTAAAAATTGTCAAACTGAAGATAGCCTTCTTCCATATCATTATAAAAATCTTCACTATATTTCTCATCTCCTTGTTTTTCTATAGTCTAATAATCTTTTCTGCTTCAGATTTGATATATTTATTCTTATCTAAAATAGCAGATATTAAAGGATATATTATAACTAGACTATAACCACTCCTATATATACAATACCAATATAATATAAATTTTTCACGGCATTCTCTCCAGAAATGTAATTAATTAATCCTACTATAAAATCAAATATCATTTTACCACACATCACTAACAGCGAACATAAGCCACTGCTGACATCAAAAATATCGGTCATCATCTCCCTTGCTGCCTTGTCACATATATTCATTTTTCTTCCATGCTTATTAGTTCAGCATTTGGGATACCTCTAAACCATTTTTCTGCTCTTTCTTCTTTTTGTCATTAGCCTTCTCCTTTTATAATATAATTCAAATTATTTTCTCTAAAACCACAGCTACTCCATGTTCATTTTCTTTTTCAATTCCGGTCTCAGCAAAGCCCGCATTTCTGCCAAAATCTACTACTTTGGGAGTTTCCTTCATATAGAGGCAAGCCTCACTTTTACATATCCTTCTCGCTTAAAAACGGTTGAGGCTTCATCAATTATAGAGCTGCCTATTCCTTTCCCGGACTCTTTAATATCCACCATAAATAATCCTATGAAAATGGATTTCCGGATAACAAATTAAAAATAATTGGCGCATCCTCTTCTCCCATTTTTGACTTTGTATTTTTGTAGATAGTATACTAAAATCAAACATAAATACCTCCGCAAATTTAATTTGTAGGGCTGATGTGTTGTTTGACATGCTAAGTCACGCCTTCACTAATAAATGTCCAGACTCTACGGTTTTTCTGCAAAGATGCTGTTGTAATATGGCTTTGTTGACGAAAAACCTGATGCGCTCGCTAGGTGATTAGTTCCGGCTGTTTGATTGGTGGCGGGACAAACAAACGCATCAGCCACAAGGGGGCAGGCAGGTGGTGGCTGTATTTCATTTGGCATTCGAGTTGTAATTTGCACAAATTTAAGGCGCCATCTACGAATGATAAATTCTAGGAGTGGGCGCATTAGGCGAAGCGAAGACGGATGCCGGAGCGAGTCTGGACATTTATCAGTTTTTGCGTCAACTTAGTTGATCTATAACAACTCGACAAGTTAGAATTTGTCATCATTATACCATTTTAGCTATGTATTTTCCACTATCGGGACTTTACGGTTGTAATACTGCATTTAACTTGCAAAAATACTGAAATTATACTAACATTAAATTCAACTGCAATTAAGAACAAAAATGAAAAGCGAGGTTAAGGTAAAATGCAAATTAGAAGAGCAAAAGAAAAAGACATATCTAAAGTAATAGAATTATTAAATCAGGTATTAGAGCTTCGATGTACAATTCGCCCTGATATTTTGTTTCAGGCACAACAAAATATACAGAAGAGAGAATTGACTGAGATTTTCAAGGATAATACAAAACCTGTCTATGTTGCAGTTAATGAAGATGATATGGTTATTGGATATGTATTTTTGTGTAATTAGAGACTTCGGCGTCAAATAACATGAAACCACATAGAAATATTTTCATAGATGACCTCTGTGTGGATAAGGTACACAGGGACAAAAATGAGGTCAGAGACTGTTTGAATTTGTAAAGGAAAGAGGCTAAGAAAATGAACTGTTATGAAATAATATTAAATGTTTGGGAAGGAAATGATAATGCCATGAAAATTCTATCATGGGAATGAAAACCAGAGCAACATTGATGGAGATTATAATATAATGATACAAGTGTCAAAAAGTATAAAAATTCGATGCAAGCTTGCTTAGCATGAGAAATTTATTATCTTTTGACACACAAATATGAGTAAGCAGCCATTTTTGCAAAAATGAGCGGATTACGAATATTTTTGCAAGGATTGCGGTAAGCGTAGCTGTAGCAATCCTGTATCAATCGGGTGTCAAACACTTTTGACACCCACATCATAATAACTAACTTATTTACTGAGGTATATTTTTAAGAAAAATTATAAATCCTGAAAAGAGAATACTATGAAATATACAAAAGAAGTATTGGATGAAGCCTTAGAGGGTTTACAGAAACGAAGATGTAAAAAGAGCGCAGGGCGGCCGCTACTGTTTTTATGAAGGCTGCCTGTGCCGAACTTGGTACAGCTAACACTAAGCCTGTAAAAGAGTGGTTTGTATCGAATATAGAGGACTATATTACTGCAATAAAAGATGAAACAGACAGTGAGAATATCTGGCGGCATCTCTACACTACCCAGCAGTTTTGCGCAAGGTACATCCAAGGGCTGATTTATTTATAATAAACTCTGAAATAATAACAGAAGAAAATGAAAAATGTTGAAGAAAAAGCCAAAGAATATGTGAATTCCTTGCGTAAAATACAGAAGAATCCTAAGGTGTTACAGGGGATTGCATCGTTTTTCTGGGTATATGAAGAGAGCTTTGTATGGGATATTTTTACGGAAGTACTAAAAAAGAAAAAAGACAAACTGACCTTATCACATATAGGGATAGCCATAAGGCAATGCCGTAAACTGTCGGAGGAAAATGGTAGAAACAACTATATTTCAGATGAACAGAGAAAGAATTTGCTTGAAGTATTAGAGAAACAGAATGATATTAATGAATGAAGCAGAAATGCTTAGGGATTAAGATAAATTAAAAATGCCGAGTTAGGGGTATAATTTTACATTTTCAAATTATACACCCTTAACCTAAGAAAATTTGATGGGGAAGTATCCATAAATATAAAGATAATTGAACAAGTAAATTGGATAATAAAGGAGTATAGTATGAAGGATAAGACCTCCCTCGTATTCACAGGGGATATTGGTTTTGATAAATATATGGATGGAAAATGGGATGATGAGGAGCTTATTTCAAATGAAGTGCTTGGTTTTTTACATGGCGGAAACCATGTAATAGCCAATGTGGAAGGAGCTTTGATAGATAGCGCTTCACTTGGAGATACTACAGGTGTAGGACAGCTTCTTCATTCTATGAATCCAAAGGCAGTTAAGGTGCTTGATAGGATGAGGGCAGATATCTGGAATATTTGCAATAACCATATTATGGATGCAGGCGAGGCGGGTGTTAGTGAGACACTTAGGCTTGCAAAGCTTCATGGCGCAAGGACCATAGGAGCAGGCATGAACATAGACGAAGCTTCAAAACCGCTTATACTGGATGAGGCAGGTGGAATCGGCCTTATAAGCGTGGGCTACAGAAGAGGCTGTAAGCCTGCGGGTGTAGATAAGGCTGGCTGCTTTATGTGGAACGAAATGGAAATGATAGAGGAGAAAATAAAAGAAGTTAAGAAAAGCTGCCGCTGGTGTGTAATGGTAGTTCACGGTGGTGAGGAATTTACTTCGCTTCCGTCTCCTTACACAAGAAAGAGGTACCTTAAATACCTTGAAATGGGGGCTGACATTGTAGTATCCCATCATCCGCATGATGCCGATGAATTATGAAAAGGTCGGAGAGAAAATCATTTTCTATTCGCTAGGAACTTCATTTTCGATACGGATTACCAGAGGGCACAGTTTAATACAGAATTTGGGCTGCTAATAAAGCTTAATTTTACGAAGGACAATTACACTTGGGAAGCCTTTGGACTTAGGATTGACAGGGAGTGTGAGAGGGTTGTAAGAGAGGAACTTCCTAGGATATTTGAAAATGTAGAAGAGGAAGAATATAATCTCCTTGCACCTTTGGCAGCTAAGATGCTGGTTGCGGCTTATAAGAGGCAGCAGATTTATTTTAAGCCGAATATAAGGATGCAGATGATAAGATGTGGAGAGAACTTCTTTAACCCTAAAAGGAGTGGCAGAGTCGAGGGAGAGGACTTGATTTCTTTATTATGTGCCCGCTTGCTGATGAGGCAGAGACAGGTGAGTGGAAGAAGTCGAAGCTTGAGAAGGTTAAGGAGTATATATTGGAGCAGATTTAAAATATTTATACTTGCATTTTTATTAACAATGCTACAATTAAGTTGTAAACAATCTAATTTAAGGAGGACTATTTATGATAATGATGTATGGAACCGACCTTTGTCCTGACTGCGTTGCAGCAAAGAAAGGCGCTTGAGGAGAACGAATTGAGTACAAATATATTAATATAACTGAAAGCCTTGGCTCAATGAAGCAGTTTTTAAAGCTTAGAGATACCAGGGACGAATTTAAGGACATAAGAGGCAGCGGAAGTATTGGAATTCCTGCCCTTGTAGTTAGTCCTACAGAGTTAACCCTTGACTGGGAAGGATATATCGAAGTAGAAAGTAATTAAATAAGACGAAATTAAAGGGGCTGTTCAATAAGAAAAAAGTACAACAAGATACATTAGATTTATCATCAAATTATCACTGTATTTTGTGTATATCACTCTTAATGCGACAGCCCCATTTTTACCTAAAAACAGCAAAAAAATTCTTTTGTGAGTTGAGGTCATTACAGTAGTCCATAAAGCACACCTGCATCCTCGTATTCTAAGCCACTAAGCAGGGACTTGCAGGTGAGAAGAACTTCCCCGAATAGTAGTAAAAGCTGTAAAATAAGTCGTCTGGGAAGACATCGTCATCTTCATAACGGAGTTCGTCCGCATCTTCATCATAGACTTCAGACCATAAGTACTCCTCTTTTAGTAAATCTAAAAATGAGGCAAAAGGCTCAGCGTGTTCAAAGCATATTTCCATAATTCACAGCTTCTGCAATTTCTACAAAGAGCTCAAGCAATTCCTTTACAAGATAGTCTGCTATGCTATTACTCTGCCTTTTAATAAGGGCATCCTTAAAAATTCTGACAAGAAAAATAAGGGCGAAAGGTGTTGAATGCCAAAGGGTGGACTGGTGCGATATTAATGGCCAGCTGCTCACCAGCCTCCTCCATAGCCTTAATATCCTTCATTTCCGATAAAAATCCTCAGATATTCCGGGAAATCAGTTTGCTCTGCCATAAGCTGTAGTCAGCCTGTGCCAAGGTATTTCATCTATTTTTCACTGTTTGTATAAAAGCTATTGTTATCAGTCATATTTCCTCCACAATCTTAGTATAGTAAAACAATTACAGAAGATTTCAATTGTTTGGTAATTCACCGACAGATTTCTATCATCATTGATTATACTTTAGACAAAATGTTTTTCAAACAAAATCTAAGTTTTCCTATTCTTGACTTAGAACATATCGAGTGCTATCCTTTCTTTATGTGCATTGTCTAAGCCATACAGCAGAAGCGCTAAAAGTGTAAGAGGCGAAAAGTCTGCTTGAAAGAAAACTTTTATACTTTTTGACACCATAATAGTCATAGGAGAAAAATGAAAAAGAGATTGTTAAGCTGCACCGCCAGTGATATTAGAGAAATGTCGACTAATGATTTAAAAACTCAATCATAGCAAGTGAAAGCAGAACCATACTTGGAGAAACAGTTGTTACTGCGGCTCCGCTTTTTGAAGATATTACCAATGCCGAGGTGATGTCTGCATTTGGAGCAGATTTACTTTTTATTAAAATGAATATGATGTGTTTACAAAATATATCAACGGACTTGATGAGGCTGAGCCAATTAAGTTTATTAAGCATTTGACAGGAAAGCCTGTAGGTATAAACTTAGAGCCTGTGGAAGAAAATGTGGACAGTGTGGAAGATTTGATTACACTTCCTGCCGGCAGAAGGGCTACAAAAGAGACTTTTATAGAGGCGGCAAGGCAGGGAATAGACTTCATCCTACTCACGGGCAACCCGGCTACAGGAGTGTCAAACTCAGGGATTATGGCTTCTATCGAGGTGGCGAAGAAGTATTTTAACGGGCTTGTATTTGCCGGGAAAATGCATGCTGCAGGGCTTTCTGAGAAAATACTCTCTGAGGAAGTTATACTTGGGTTTATGGATAGGGGTGCTGACGGGGTGCTTATACCCGCAGTGGGAACTGCTCCGGGCATAGGAGAAGCTGAGTCTTCTGCGATAGTAGCCAAGGTAAAGGCTAGGGGTGGAATTACCATAAGTGCAGTAGGCACAAGTCAGGAAAGTGCGGATGCAGATACCATTCGTCAGATAGGACTTTGTAACAAGAGGATAGGCTTTGATGTGCACCACCTTGGAGACGGGGGATATGGCAGAGTACTGGACCCTGAGAACCTTATGGCACTTTCAATTTGCATAAGGGAAAGAGGCATACCTATATGAAGATGAGCCGTTCCCTAAATAGGTAAGATGAAGCTTCCCTCCTGAATAGTGAATTTCTAAAAACCTATATATGCAGATATCACAGAGATTGACACCAATATTTAGTGGTTTACTTTAAGTAGTTTGATTAATGTGCAGATTTTAAAAAGTTCAAGAATTTTTAAAGAAAATCTTTGCAATGATGAGAAATCTATGCTATAATGGAAATATGTATATATTTTTAAATGTCACAATTCAAGGAGGGTAGTGACTATGGCAATTGAAGGCATAAACACAGGAAGTGGATATAGCGGGTACGGCGGTGGTAAAGGAATAGGTTCTTTAAGTCGTGAAAGTATCAGTAAAACATCCGGTAATTCCGTATCTGCCGGTAATGGAGCCGGCGGTGTAAGTGGTGGCTTAGGCGTGAGCAGTGAGCCCCTGGAGAATCAGGTCGCAGTTTCGCCGGACGGAGATACTGTCCAGATTAGCAAGAAGGCTGTGGCTAAGTATGACGCGGCAAGTGAAGCCAAAAAGAGCGAAAAGCTTGACGAGAATGAGCAAAAAGGAAGCCTTGGGTAACGTTAGGATAAATAAGGCTGAGCTAAAGGCCGAGCAGTCGCAAAATGCCCGCAAGGCAGAAAAAGCAAAGTCTGAAAAAAAGGACTGCAGCCCTTAAAGAACTGGCTCAAAAAGAGCAGAAAAGGGAAGCTGAAAAAGCAGAAGACAAAGAGGATATTTCTTTTACAGGCAAGTCAGACTCTGATATTAAGAGGCTTTATCTTGAAGGCGAGATATCAAAGAATGACTATGACTCAGAAATGAAGGTCAGGAAAAACTGCGTGAAGTACTTGCAAAGAGGAATGAAGATGCTATAAAGATGGCTGCCGAAAGAAATAGTATAGCTAAGAAGCTTGAAAGATTTGCTGAGAGCATAAAGTCTGCATTTTCAGATACAACATCCAAGACCTTTTGATGCAGGAGTAAGGCTTGATGCAATTGATATAGCTGAAGGTACAGAAGAAGGAAAGGAAGAGGCTTCAAAGTCCGATAAAAAAGGAAGTGAAGTTTGTATATAACTAGGATTAGTGCGTAAAAATACATGACAATTATGTTCGAGATAATACATACCCATCAGGTTAAGATTTGCCTGATGGGTTATTTTAAAATACAATTGCAGGAAAAGCTAATATAAGGCTATAATGTACTTAATTGATGCAAGTGTCAAAAAATTTATTATCTTTTGGCATCAATATCTTGAGATAAAAAGTGTACAAAATTCAATTTTGGCTTGCAGTAGAAGGGTATATTTTCTATATGAAAAGGCGTAAGAAGTGAATTTTGTGGGGAAGAGAAGACTAAGAATAATTAGGGGAATTGCTTGATAGGGGTGAGAATATGGATGAATACAGGGTTAGGTGCATTTTTGACAAGATAGACCGAAATAAGACCATAAGGGTGAAGGTTCCGGGCTCAAAGAGTATAACCAACAGGGCTCTCCTTATAGCTGCTCTTTTGCAGGGGAGACCATTCTTAAAGGTGCTCTTTTTTCAAATGATGCAAAAATATGCTTGCCTGTCTTGGCATTCTTGGCATAAAAATGGAGATAGATGAAGAAAAATGAAACTATTACCGTACAGGGCTGTGGAGGAAGGCTTCCTGTTAGAGAAGCCTCTGTAAATGTAGGCAGTGCGGGTACAGCAGCCAGATTTCTTACAGCTCTCTTGGCATTTAGTGCCGGAGTATATCACTTAGATGCTTCCGAGCAGATGAAAAAGCGCCCTATGAAGCCGCTTTTAGATGCCCTTATAAAGCTGGGTGCTCTTATAAGCTACGATGAGGCAGAGGGACATTTTCCATTTACCATAGACTCAAGAGCCGTAAGAGGTGGTGAAATAAGCCTTGATACCGGTATTAGCAGCCAGTTTCTAAGCGCGGTAGTTATGACGGGATTTTTACTGTCTGATGGACTAAAGGTAAATATAGCAGGAGGAAGAGAAAGCCTGCCTTATGTGGATATGACAGCGAGAGTAATGGAAAGCTTTGGGATGAAGCCTGATGTAGTCTGTGACAATGGAGTAGTTTCGTATATTTTAAAGCGGAGGCAGGGCTTATAAAGGGTAGAAAAATACGAGATTGAGCCTGATGTTTCTGCGGCCTGCTATTTCTATGCGATGGCTGAAATCCTTGGGTGCAGGGCTCAGGTAAAAAATGTACATTTAGACAGCATTCAGGGGGATATAGAGTTTGTCAAACTTCTGACTAAAATGGGGGCAAAACTTGAAGAGGAGGCCGATGGAATAGTACTTTCCGGAGCTAAGGATGGGTGTTATGAGGGAATTGAGGCAAATCTTAACAGCTTTTCAGATCAAAGCCTTACCCTTGCGGCAGTTAGCGCATTTGCAAAAAGTCCGACAAAGATAACCGGTATAGCCCATATCCGTATGCAGGAGTCAGACCGCCTCCTTGCCATCAAAAATGAACTGGAAAAGCTTGGAATTAGAGCGGTTATGGGGGATGGTGAGATAAGCATTTTCCCGAAAGAAATGGATGGGCAAGATGTAGAAATAGAGACCTATGATGACCACCGTGTGGCTATGGCTTTTGCGCTTGTGGGGCTAAGAAGAGGCGGGGTTGTAATCAAGAATCCTGATTGCACGGCGAAAACTTTTAAGGATTATTTTAAGGTCTTAGACGAAATCGGATAATAATTGAAAATCAGGGAGGTGGCCTGCTATGTATGAGAAAGAAATTGAAGAACTTCAGAAAATAATAGACGACAGCAGTAGAATGGTATTCTTTGGAGGAGCGAGAGTGTCTACGGAGAGCGGAATACCTGACTTTAGAAGCGCTGACGGGCTTTATCATCAGGAGTATAAATATTCTCCTGAACAGATTATAAGCCATAGCTTTTTCCTCAGATATCCCGGAGACATTCTATGAGTTTTATAAGCGATAAGATGATGTATCTAGATGCAAAGCCTAACCCTGCCCACCTTAAGCTAGCCGAACGAGAGGCAGGGCAGGCTATTAGCTGTATGTAACTCAGAATAGACGGGCTTCACTGAGGCAGGCAGTAAGAAGGTGTATGAGTTACACGAGCATACATGGGGAATTATTGCATGAAAATGTGGGAAATTCTATGATGCAGACTATGTAAAAACTCTGAGGAGTTCCACATTGTGAGTGTGGTGGCATCATAAAGCCGGATGTAGTGCTGATGAAGAAGGACTTGACCAAAAGTGTAAACCCAAAGGGCTGTTATGGCCATTTCAATGGCTGACACCCTCATTATAGGAGGGACTTCTTTGGTAGTATATCCGGCAGCAGGCTTTGTGGATTATCTCACGGAAAGCACCTCGTGGTGATAAATAAGTCAGAGACCGGAAAAATGTAAATGCTAAGCTGACAATCAATGCTCCAATTGGGGAGATAATGAGGGATAAGAGTGTAAATATTTTCAAAAACAAATCGTAATCTTTATATGATTTAGGAAGTGGTCGCATTAGATAGAAGAACAAGTACTTTCTCCAGTTTTTAGATCAACACCTCTTTTTACCATTGTTTTATAGTCTTTTAAATCTGCTTGTAAATTCGATTCTAAGCATTATGCCTCATCTACCTAGATACACTGGTGAAAAGGACCATGTATATCTTCTCCCAATGGCGGACCCCATAGCGTGTATAAGTACTCGTTAGGCTCATTTGTTCTGATCCTTCAAAGCTATTCATGCTCTCTGACAACGGTTTTTGCAAAATGGAAGGGTCAGTACTCATCCTACATCAGAGCAAAAATTTGTCAAATTGCTTTTTAAATCCTCATCCATCTGATGTTTACGCTTGTCTGTGCCATAATATAGCTCTTTCCATATTTAACTATCATTGTATTAAATTATGTAGATTATGTCAACAAATATGTGAAAAATTTAGTATGAACTGATGAATTATTGCGCTATGAGTTTATAGAAATGACTAATGTATTTATAAACTTTCTATGGTAGAATAAAAGCTGTGAGATTTGAAATATGAGTGTTGAAGTTAGGAAAATAAGGCTTGGTGTGAAAGAGTATGACTACACCCTGGAAAGAAAAAGCCGTAAAGAATATAAATCTAAGGGTGAAGCCCGGCGAGATTATCTACGTATCTGCCAATAAAGAGTTCCTGTGAGATGTGATTGAAGGATTTATAAAAAGCAAAAGAAGAGTTCATACTGGAAGCTTTTTGAGGAGATTTGAGAAAAATGGAAAAATGCGGAAAAGTAGCGTAGAAATAGGTTATAATACAGGAGATGAAATAAATTATTTGGGAAAAATCTAAGCCTAAAGGTCGTGCAATCACCGAAAAGAAAGCGTGAAAGCAAGCAGTGAGTATGTTTATATCTTTGTAAAAGATGTAAATGACAGGAGAAAAAGAACGCCCACTAAAGAAATGGGAATTAAACCTAGCAAAAGAAGTATTTACGAAGATGGTGGACTTCTGCTATCCTGATTTTTAAGGAAATGGGAGTTGCATGTCCCAGCATCAGCATAAGAAGATGACCAGCAGATGGGGCTCCTGCAAAGCCAAACGGAGAAAATCACTCTAAACCTTGAGCTGATTCACAAAGACCCAAGGAATGTCTCCGGTATGTGGTAGTTCACGAAATGGCTCATTTCATACATCCCAATCATTCCAAAGACTTTTGGAGGGTTGTAGGAAAGTATTATGCCTGATTATAAAAAAGAAGAGATGTAGCTAAACGGCGAGATAATATAGTGAGGAGAGAAAGTAATGTCTGAGAAACAAAAGATACTTATAGTGGACGATGATGAGGATATATCCGAGCTTATATCCCTCTATCTCGTGAAAAGAATGCTACGATACAAAGAGGGCAGAAGACGGAGAGGTGGCTTCACTCCTGTTTTAGGAATATCAACCTGACCTTATCCTGCTCAGACCTTATGCCTGAGGAAAGGATGGCTATGATGTATGCAGGGAGATTGAGAAAAACCTCGAAAGGTGCCTATTATTATGCTGTCTGCAAAGGAGAAATCTTTGACAAGGTGCTGGGTCTAGAGCTTGGTGCTGATGACTATATGATTAAGCCCTTTGACTCAAAAGAGCTTGTAGCAAGGGTAAAGGCTGTACTTAGGAGATTTAGTGCAGATGCAGGAGCCGGTAACGACAATAATGTTCTACAGGAGTGAAGAAGATGCAAACATCACAGAGTATCGCTATGCGGATTTGAAATAAACTAACCAATTATTCTGTTACTTACTATGATAAAAAGGGTGGATATGCCGCCTAAGGAGCTGGAGCTGTTTTGTTTTCTGGCATCTCACCCAAATCAGGTATTTACGAGGAACAGCTCCTTGACAGAATTTGGGGCTATGAGTACTAGGCACCAGAACAGTGGATGTCCATCTGAAAAGGCTTAGAAAGAAGATTAATGACCATATCAGAATGGAGACTTTCTACAGTTTGGGGCGTGGGATACAAGTTTGAGACATTGACAAGGAGTTAAGGGTAGAATGAAGAATCTTATAGTAGCCCAGTCAGGCAGGGCCAACAGCGGCAATAAATGCGACTCTCACAGGGGTAATAAGGGAGTGGTGCAAGGAAAAATAAAGGGAGCTAGGGTATATGGCTCAAGATTTGGAGTAGAAGGGAATATTAAAAGGAAAATATCATTGATTTGACAGAGCTTTCTGAGGATGACTTTGGACAGGCTTATGCATACACCTGCTTCAGCTCTTGGCTCCTGCCGTTACAGGCTTTCAGACCCAAGGAAGATGAGACTGACTTTAAGAGGTTGTGGAAGTATTTAGAAAATACGACATAGGGCATTTGTCTACATAGATGGAAATGACTCGATGGACACATGTATACAGGCTTTCGGAGTATTTTTAACGAAAAATGAAATAACAGACATTACTGTAAATGGTGCTCCTAAGACTATGAACAATGACTTAAATGGTATAGACCACTGCGGGCTTTGGCTCACTGCAAAAATACATAGCTACCGTGATGCTGAGCTTGAGGGAAGTAGAGGTATATGACAGGAAAACATCCTTATAGTCGAGAGTTATGGGAAGAAAGCGAGGCTGGCTTACAGCTGCTGCAGCTTGCAGCTGAAAAGGAGAGCGAGTTCCCTATCTTATTTACCTAAGCGAGGTCACCTTTCTGTGAGACAAATTTCGTAGCTGACCCTAGGAAGTGATGAAAGAGTCAAAGAATGTAATCGTTGCCTTAAGCGAGGGTACGGTCATTGAGCAGGCTGGTGGACATCAGGAAAACGCAGAAGTGAAGTAGATGCCTTTGGCCATAAAGACAGCTTAGCAGGAAATGGAAGGATACTGAAAAGGTGCTAAAAGATGAGAGCTTAAATACAAGGCAAGGTATATCAGAGCTAAGCCTTGTACAGCGCTGTGCCTCGCACTGCCTGAGTGAGACCGATATAAAGGGAGTCAGAAGAGCTTGGAAGAGTGGCTGTAAGACTTGGCCGTGAGGGGCTGTCAGGAAGATGGCAAGGCTTATAAGGGTTTCTGATGAGCCTTACAGGTGGAATATTCATCGTTGACATAGCAGAAGTTGCTAATCTTGAAAGAAGGTTCCGCTACAGTGGATAAATGAGGCTCACAGAACGGGTTACAGAGGAGATGATGAAGTATCTAAGGCCTTTAGTTCAGGAGAAAATGAGCTGCAGATATAAGGATGGGGTGCCTGATAGTTGGTTTGGAGCTTGAAATTCCAAAATGGAATCTCAAGCTAACCAATAATGAGGCTTTATAAGTCAACAAGTGACGTCTGAATGATAACATTTCAGACTCGCCCGGCATCCGCTTCGCTCCAGCCTACGTGTCGCTCAGCAGAATTTATCATTCGTAGCTGATGCCATAGTAAGGAAGAGCACAATGTCTGAAGGGCTCTATAAATCCAGCTAGCTGACGCTCTGTAGGATAACATTTCAGACTCTGCTCTACGGCATCCGCTTCGGCTCCGCCTAATGCGCCTCGCTTAGGAATTTCGTCATTGTTCGGGCTGATGCCATAGTACGGCGATAATACCGTTGTATGGCTGTTATAAATCAGCTGGTTGACGTCTGGAATGATAACATTTCAGACCTCGCTCCGGCATCCGCTCTCGCCCCGCCTAATGCGCTCGCTTAGAATTTACTCACTCGAGCTGTGCACCACTATGACTGCGAAAATAATAATTGCTATAGAGTTTTCATTAACCAACAACAAAGTGACGTCTCGAAATGATAACATTTCCAGACTCTGCTCCTGCGTATCCCGTTTCGCAGCACTAATGCGGCCTCGCTTAGAATTTCAGTCATTCGTAGCTGATGCCATAAAGATTTTACTGATATCAATATCCGTACAAGATTAGCGAGTACGATATGAATTTAGTTGCTATAAAGGAGGGTATGGCAATGGAAAGCTTATCATGATTCAACTTTTGAGAATGTAGAGAGCTTGTGAAGGCGGTGATAAGAGATTTTGTAGTTAATGGTTAGAAGATGGCTGAATAAGAGAAATATATATATGCGTTTTTCTTTCTTAATGGCTATGGCGTTAGGAGGAGTTTATGATGAAAAAGAGTTATCAGCAGCAATTTATAAAAATTTTGAGGGTATAATATGAGACGACTGGTCACCTGATGGCTAGAAAATTCGTGAACCAGAAAAGAAGAAAGCACACATGACATGATTATAATGCTCTATTAAAGGAATTAAAACTCGTTTCTAATTAAGGGAAACATAGATTCAGAAAGACTAAAAATTAAAAAGTAATGAAGACGATGATATATTTTAACATAGATGGACTGAATTGCTCTTCTTGTAAGAAGGAACTGCGACGGATGAAACTGCAAAGATAGGAGCAAGAGAGACCTTAATACGCCATAGAGGTGCATGGATAAAATTATATATGAAAGGAATGAGATAGAAAAACACAATATCTGTGATCGTTATCCAATAAACAGAGTGTGTGTGAATGGTTGTATCCAGGTACTGGAAAAACCTATCATGGCAAAGAAATGATACGTTGCCGATTAATAAGCGTGTTGGTGTGAGAATCTACGAAGAATGTGGATAAGAAGAATCTTAGATTAGGCATGTTGCAGTTTCATCCTTCTTATGATTATACAGACTTTATTGACGTGAAATGTAAGACCTCGATTTATCAGGCAAAAGTTTCTAAAATATACTCTTAAAAACTGGCTCTAAGTCTCATTTTGCCGTAGAGCCGGTGTCGTTGAAAGAATACCTATGCTGCAGGAAAGGAATATTGATAAAGATAACATAGAGAAATTTCTGAAGGTGAAGATGATTGATATTATAGAATATTGGAAGCAGTGAAATAAAGCGCGCAAAAAGGAGGAGTTTGATGTGTCTAAACCTCCTAAATTCCTCTTCATGGATTGATGAAAGCTAAGCCAGTGCGAGATTTTCAAAGTACTGGGAGAGAAGTTATGTGCTGCCTTGAGACCCGATAAAGTCAGAGGTATAGCCTATTTCGCTTGGTATTCATCGTAGCAACTGATGACATCATCGTAGTAAAGATAATGATACCGACTATTCCGTCAAACTGTTATATAATCGGACGTAGGACGATGTTGATAGAGTGTGAGGTGCTTGATTTTGCACTGAGAAGGAGGTTTGCTTTGGTATGTGAAGTTAAGCGAATGATGATGTAATGGAAAGAGTATTAAAATCTGTGGAAAGTAGTAGCTGGAATCACTTGGTTGGGAGATATATTATATGATTACAAAAATAAAATGAGAAAATTTAAATAATGCAATCAGAGATAACCTAATATCGTAAATGAACACTACTTTATCGGACCCTTCTTATTTTATGAAGATTAATTTATATTTAGATAGTAATAAAGAGAATTATGTAGATGCGAGAGAGAAAGGGGACAACCACCTCCTACAAAATATTAAATGAGAAAAGGGTAAGGGAAGGAAGAGGAAATAAATGCTATTAAAAAGGATTTTATTCTGGAAAAATAGGCAGATGAATAAAGAAGGAGAGTAAAAGACAAAAAGGAACCTAACTTGAATAAATATAAAATAATGAATGAAAAAGAAAAATTACCCTTCAAGATAATGAGAGATACAAGCTTTATTAGTGTCGGAGAATATCAAACGAGAATAAAGAAAATATTGAAGTGTCCATAATATCGGGAGATGGAAGAGAATCTAGAAGATTTATGTCTATAAATAAATTGATAAAAAAATATAAGGCTATTACCATACCACAGAGAGGATCAAATGATATAGACAATTGAGATTACAATGAGTTATATACCAAGAACTGGGTTGCAGAGTTTTACAGAGTCTGGATTTTGGAGTAGTGGAGCATCATTAAGACTAGAAATAAAGTCTCTGTTTTGGATAATACTGAAAAGTCATTTTATTTCCTCTTTATACCTACTTTTGTAGTGTGTGAGCGGCTATACTTAATATGAATGTTGATGGTAATGAAGAAAGCAACTATTTAATTATATTGATAATTATTTATATCAACTTCCTTATTGATGCATATAATGAAGGTATTAAGGAATATGTGAGCCGAGATATAATATTAATTTTAGGAGGAATTATTGATATAAACCAAGCATCTAAAACTAAACATTCTGTCATTTATGGGAAAACTACATAAGCAGTGAGGGAATAGTACCATGATGTTACCAAATACTATGCTTAATACGCCAAGTTATAGATTATATTAGATATGAGCACTCTCCAGAGAAGGGAAGGGTATCATGTGATAAACTGATATTAAATGAGATAGTTGAAGTTATGAAATGCAAAGACATCATTCAGAAAGCGTAAAACATTAATTGGTGCAGAAACCATAAAGTGTAACAGCAGAAAGTTAACTCTACCCATTCTACCAGAGCTAAGAAAATCTCCGTAGCTATGCTTATGATATTAAATGAATCCAATAAATATGTTTGATAATCTTTATAAATCAGAGCTACGAAGCGTGCTGAATGATATGGCTTGGCTTTGGGGAGGAATTTGTTGCAGAAAAGCTTATTGAAGGATTTTAATTATACTCATTCATTAAGCTACATCCTGAGGAAAATTTGAGGGCAAAGGTGAATCTGGTATCCTGATTTTATTGAAAGCAATGAAGAGAATGAAGGTAAGAATAGATTTGATGCAAAATATAAAATATTGGAGATAAAAACAATCTAAAGAGGTCCAGCCCAATTGCCTATTTAAGTTCATATATCGGCGGAACTAAGTGTGTAATTCCATCCCTATAACGAAGAATTGAGAAAGATACAGAGAAAGAAGCAGAAAGAAATATTAGCATTTAAGGGTTTTTATAATAAAGAAAGTGTTTCACGAACATACAAATTACCACTTGCCCACCGCCATACAATAAGGAAGTGATCAAGGAAAAGTACCGAAGATATGGACAGGCTTACAGGAAATGGAAAAAGGAATTGAGATTAAATACAAGATACTAGCCTCCAATGATAACGAAGTTTCGCTTAGTGTGTGAGTTGAAGTGAGTTGCAGCGGAATAAAAGTTATCATTTGATGTCACTTAGTTGAATGTAATGTCACTACAATTGCAATATTTCGAGCTTTTGTAAATCTAGCTAGGCAACCAGTTTGTATAATATCCATAAACGGCGGTGTGTACAATACATTGACACCAGTTGCCTGGAAAAGCATAATAAACTCATATTTGCGTGAATACTATAGGAATGGATTATGGATAAAATGAAGACAGTTGAAGATTTTAAAATTTAAGCAACAATCGTGATAAGCTCTTGATTTAGTAGTAATATTAAAGGCGGTCTCGATGACGAGTGTGGTTTCAAGATATGGTGGGACAAGGTATATGAATGAGGTTATAACAAATGGGAAAGCATAGTACTAAGATGTTTGTAAGTGTTGTGCTCATATTCATAGATATAAATGAAGTCAAGAGAAGAATGGTAGTGATTGATGATTATGAATGGGTTATCCTGCGATGTAATGTTACCACTAAGGATAAGTCTACTTAATCCATATAGTATCCAATTGATTGGGAAGCTGCTGGCTTAAAAAGAGAATCATGGACCAGAATTGAAGGGTAAAATTGTTAGCTGATGAACATAACATTGATTGTGATTGGTTTACGGTCATACAGAGGATCTTTGTAAAAACTCTTCAACTTGTTAAGGAAGTGTTATCTAATACTTAAGATGAATTTTTCTTAGCGATTAAAACCAGGTAATAAATACTTACAAGTATATGACAACAGATGGCAAGCTTGGTTGTTTCGCATATAAAAAGTAATGATGAGTACAGTTATCAAGCGATCATTTTGCTTGCAGTTGAAAGTAAGTTGTGCAGTGTGATGGAAATACATTGTAAATCAAAAGCATTGCAAAATATTCTGTAAGTGACGATGTTTATAAAATATTCAATCATGTTATATACAGTAACAGTAGAATCATATCCTGAGAATATAGAATGGAGAAGGTTTCAATCGATGAAAAGCAGTATAAATGATGTCCATTGAAGAATAAGAGATAAACGGGTAATGGAAGTAAATAGAAAATTATGTTGCGGAAAGTGTCAATAATAGGGAATTTAATAGCTAGCCCTAATTTGGTATTCAGATTTAGTTAGTTTTGTATAAATTTAAGGTGCCAGCTACGAATGATAAATTTAAGCTCAGTTTAGGCGGAGCGAAGTGAAAGGTAGCGAAATGTTAATATTTGGAGCACAATGGGGTTAGATAGGCTGATGATGAAACTGATAATGCCTATGAGTGCATCAGGGGCGTAGCGAAGCGAATGCCGTAGCGAGTCTGACATTTATCAGTTTTTGCGTCAATCAGCTTGATCTATATAACCTCACAACTTAGAATTTATATAGTATACTTAAAACAGCAACTCTGCAATTGACATAACAATTTCTCTCATTGTTATGCCATTCCAAACTCCATTTGACACAATCACATCAAATCTGAAAATCAGCAAGTTTAAAATACCCTCCGAACTCCTTGCCACATTGCCAAAGCACATAGTCTGAAGCAGTTCTTTATCATTTTCTTAAGAGGGCTTGGGGAATCATCCCCAAATATCCCCTGGAGTTGTAATTGACTTGGTTTTGATATGGAAGGCTAAGGTGTCAGTACCGGAAATTGCCGATAAAAGCAGGGCTATCTCCGTTATTGAGAGACTTTTGTTCTTTAGCAATTTTATTAGATATAGATGGAATATTAGGATAGGTATTTAACTGGCTTCGCGATATTGATCCGTTAGTTAGTGCGGGATTATCAAAGGCTTTAAGCAAGGGATGAAAAAGGCTGCGCAGGCAGAATCATGAAGACTTAATTCATGTTATCCCGCAAAAGCGTGCGGGCACGCTTGGCAAGAGCCATCTTCTTCTTGTCTGTATTCCATTCTTCTTATATTAATGGAATTCTCAGAAGAACCGGAGGAGACCACAGCAACAACGAGGATACCTCTTTATTATTCCTCTTCCTCCAGTGGGCAATCAAATCCCTGCGCAAGGCTGACTCCTCGATACATAGAGCTTCGGTAATATATTTGCAATATCGCCAACTCATTTGAATTGTAAGAAGCAACCAAGCTTTTGTTCAATATATTTCATAAGTGGTCTCCATTCCATGTCGTAGGTTATTATTTATTCCTGCCATCATAATTCATATTTAATCGGTATGGGCGATTATCAAGAAGATCTATTCAAGAGAATACTGCCCCTATCAATTTATCAACTGTTTATAGTATGTCACTTTATGTTCATAATCAAAAGAAAATAAAACTAAAACAAATATTCTAGACATAAATGAACAAAAGTGCATATTTTAAAAATAATCCAACTAAATCTCCAAGTATAGCTAAAATATTCATAATAAGGCAGTTATTACTGTCCAGATGATTAGTAAAACTACAAAAGAAACGAAGATCAGTCTCAAAAAATTCATAAAATATAGTAAAAAATAAAACTGATTTATATTTATTGAAGGACATATATGAAAAAGCACTGGCAATAGATAAGGGAGCAATTTCGATAAGAGGAATAATAGGCTATTGAGAAGATAAAGCTTGAAGAGGTTATGAGATTCTCTATGAAATAAAAAGTTCAAAATGAAGACTCAAAAGGATTTGATGAACTTGTAAGGAAAATCGTGGAACCATAAAGGAAAATGGACACTTAGATACTCCTGAAAATAGACACTTGGGAGTTGACTTCATTTGGTGATAAAGTGTTATTATTAGCGAAAGCTAGGTTGGAGTTTCCTGTCTTGTTATATAGGATCCTAAGCATCAGGAAGGCTAAGTGAA
>BNJV01000073.1_pt1 | contig 113984 bp, 101 predicted proteins | sample 8540591 | NCBI WGS metagenome assembly BNJV01 (sample SAMD00202457, study PRJDB9452) | human saliva metagenome | host: Homo sapiens
TGGGTAGAAAGTACCAAACAATTATACGACCATCATGGCATGATAGTTCCTTGGACGGTGTCTACAAATGTTATATCGTGCAGGTTATAAAAGATAGTTATCGTAAGTTATGATTCTTATCCGTTAACGCATCCGGGCTTCACTTTCTGTCCAAGCTATAACCCTGCTGCTAAGCTCGAAAAAGCTACATGGCGCGCAAATCTGACGAGAGAGAGAAAGAATTGTTACTCTATTTTCAAGGCAAAGGCATCAAGCCAATAGATGCTAAAAATCTTTGGATATGGCGACACATCGGTGGTAGTCTTGAGCCTCCAAAAGAAACGTCGCTCGACCCGCGCCCATGCACCTGTTGGGGTATATCCAAGCGATGCATAAAGGCGCTAGTAGTTACTTACGAAGTAGAAAAATAACGAGATATTAAGATATAAGTGAACACTGTTGTTCCTTGTGTTCTACAGAGATGATGAGAAATAAGCACATCTCTAACTCCTTGCAAAAGTGATGCGCTTATAACCAGTGAATATTGAAATAAAATCGCCTACCTGTACTTTGCAACATACTTGCGAATAAGAGCCGATGAGTCTTCTTTTGCAAATATGGGTTAGCCATCATCTTCTCAACAACTAACGAAACCATCTAATCCAGCATTGATAACTGCAAGCTTCCCATTGGGCATCTTTTACAATGCACTTTGACGCTTTTCAAGAATTGCTTCACTGTCTACCATCACATTATCGCTTTGTTTCTTGTTGGCAAGTTTCATAAATACTATGCACCACGTTCCGAGGTCTCGCCCAACCAAAATCGCACTTCACTACAAACATATCTTCTGCTCTAACAACGTTCTGTATCAATAGGTACAAGGTTGATGAGCAGAGAAATGAAGTTTCAAGAAAGTCTCTTTCATCTTGTAAACAATGGTTAGGTTGCTGTTTATCAAGCTCTCTCTTAATACACAGCTGGGAAGTAGTTTATGTAAACGATTCTAACAGCTTAGATGGTGTGCCTAAGAATATACCTGTGTTCCAATAAAACTCTCCACTGTTAACAAATAGCTGTGCAAATTCTCTATTAGGTTTCTCTGTAAGCTTGACTTAACTCTGTATACATCGTCCTACATAATCACCTGTTTGAATGTAACCATAGCTCAGTTCAGGTCGAGAAGGTGGTACTCCCATCTCGTAATAATGCAGCTATTGTTTTCCATAAACGCTAAAGCTTCGTTTATATTCTTATAAATGCGTGTTCATTATGCACATCTTGGTCGGAGCATGCCATAACCGCATCGGGATTATTTTTTGAATGTGATGCAGCCCATAACACCACCCAGGAGCTGTGTTTCTTATTGGTTCATCAGGAATTTGCTCATAAACATCAGGTGGTGTTCTTTCACTAAGTCTACACATAGTCTTTGTGTGTAGATATAAAAGATGTGAGAGAGTTAAGACCAACACCTTCAACGTTCATAAGTTTGTTGCTATTGGTGGGTACGTCCCTGTGCCAAAGTCCTCAGAATTGTTTGGAAAAAGAAGTCTACTCGAAGGCCAAAGACGCTTACCTTTACCTGTGAGTGTCACAAAACAAATTATCTGTGTTGTTCATATCTTAAAGGTGTTAGATGTTAATTCATTTCATTAGCGAATAGCGCATAAGCCCTACTCTTATTTACAAATATAACTTATTTTGTTACAAAAAGGAAACTTTATTTTGACAAATAAATGCAAAAAACAAAAAAATAAATAAATAGCTTTGTAGTGTTTTTGTTTTACGTATCTTTGTCGAATAGTTGCATGATAAACACAAAGCAAACAAAACGCAGAACATAGGATACGATGCTAAGCGTGTAATGGGCTAAACAGGACTTGGAAGCTATGGAAGAAACCTTGTAAATGCTCGTTGAACACTTAAACACAAACACGATAAGCTCGTCTTTGCAGCGCTCTAAGAAGGTAATGCAGTTGGTGGCACAGTTAAACTCACAGCTAAGGTGTCTGTTGCTTATCCGTTAGGGTTTATCATTAAGCGTTTGTCGGCTTTATGGCGAGTATTTGGTTTAACAAAGGTGTTGGTTAACGATAAAATAGACGTGTTCACGGACTTTCAGGAAACTTCCTATGGGCATTAAAAACACCTCAGCCTTCTGTTATTTACCGTGCGACCTTATTTTCTTGCGTTGTCCACAGTTTATCATTCTTTGAGTGTGCTTATTTATAAGTGGAAGTTTCTTAAAACATGCCAACAAGCCGATAAAATAGTAGCCATTAGTGAGCGAACAAAAGCAAGATATAATGCATTAATAGACAATTCCCGAGCATAAAATAAGGTTATTTATCAGCCTTGTGCTTATTTTCCGACAATGTCATCAGAAACATTGCAAGAGGTGAGCCATAAATATACACTTCCCCAGCGTTTTATTTTTAAATGTAGAGTGCACCATTGAAGAGCGAAAAAATGTTCTTTTAGCTTTAAAGCATTGACACCTACCTCCAAGACGTGCATTTAGTGATTGTAGGGGCGTAACACTCATTACACAAAAAGGTTTGTTATGCTAAAAAGCACAATTTAACCAGCCGATTGCATATATTAAATAATGTAACCAACCAAGAGTTGCCCGCCATCTACAAATATCATGGTAACTGTGTATCCTTCAAAGATACGAAGGGTTGGACTACCCATCATGAAAGCTATACAATGTGGATGCGCAGTCGTAACATATAGGCTCATGTTAGAAGCAGGCGGAAAAATACAGTCTTTATATTCGCCCGACGATGTGTTAGGCATGGCAGACGCCGTTTTGTTTTGGTTAGATAACCCCGAAGAAAAAGCCAAAAGAGCATAGCATTAAGCAGAGAATATGTAAAAACGTTTGCGGAATAACGACATGGCTTTGCAGTTAAAAACTTATACCAAGAGGTGTTAAACGAAAAACAAGGCATAAAAGAAACCATAAACAAGCGTTTCAAAGCCTGTTTTTATATGAAAAGACCCGTTTAGTAGGTTATTATCCATTCTTTGCCGATAAGATGCAACATTCATCTTGTCTATTCCCACCATTTTCGAAACACAAGGCGAAGAAATATACAGCAGTAGAAACGTTATTAAGAGTTTTCAGTTGCCCGATGGCACTGCTATTAACGTGAAACGATACGGAAAACCCATGTTTTTTTAATGCCCTTATTTATTCGTTAGGCATTAGAAAACCAAAAGGTTAAACCTATTTATCCTTTATTTACAACAAAAGCATTGAAACGCCAAAAGCTGTTGCCTATATTGAAGAGCGCAACCTTTGGGGACTCATTACCTACACTTATTTTATTTAGGAGCCTTGCCCTTATCCCAACAAACTTTACGATTGGGGTTGGGAAGAGATGCCGAAGCACACAAAAGGCAGAAGCTTTGGCTGCTTTCACTGCTCACATGCACACAATAACGAATTACATAAAGACACTACTCCGGGGAATATTCTTTGGAAAAAGACTGAAATTAATTATCATTTCTCAGTGATAGACATTAACAGAATGAGCTTTGGACATGTAGGAATAGAGGAAGGGTGTGCTAATTTTGCACGTTTATGGGCTGTAACAGATGTTTTAAGACCTTTGCTCGTGTATGCACGACACAGAAAGTTGATGAAGACCTGCAGAAACACTTGTTTGAAATATGAAAACCGTTTTGAGCATTGTATTCAAAAAACACGATGTAGTGTTAGCTTAGTTAAAGACATGAACGAACAACCCTTTGTCTCTGTGCGTAATTTCCTGTTTATAATGCAGCTCTCTATCTTGAACGCTGTGTTAATAGTGTGTTAAGCTCAAAAAGGAGTAGGATTGAACTCATATTGGTGAACGACGGAGTACAGACGACTCGCCTTTGTTGCGATAACTATGCTAAACCGATGAACGCATAAGGTTATTCATCAAAAAAAACGCTGGGGCAAGTGTTGCACGCAATGCGGGTATCCCCATGCAATCTACTGGCGCGGGTGGCATTTGTAGATAGCGACGACACACTATTGCGCCCGATATGTATCAAAATCTCATTGATTTGGCGGAGAAAGACCATGCCGATGCGGCGTTTTGCGACTGTTATAAATGGCGTAAATAACGAAGATAAAACCCTATTGAAATGCTAATTGTTATGCAAACAATAAGGCTTTAACTATCTTCTGAAGCAGTTTAAACACTCGTTAGGTTTTGCTTTATACACTCGTTGTACAGCTTTGCGTTTGTTAGTTCAGCATCGCATTTCTTTTCCCTACAAAACATCACCTTTTCAGAAGATTTCTACTGGTATGCACATATGGCTGCTCATGCCACCACAAAGTGGCACTCTGCAGTATTTTTATAATGTAAGCAACGAAAATTCCTTAATGCACACATTGCAAGAAAACAGAATTTTTAGACGAGTTGCGTTGTGTTCTTTATGCTTGTTAAACTGTTTGAACACTACCAATTGTTTAACGAACACAAACAAATAGTGTATTGGAGAATGCAAAAGAGTGCAATATAAACTATATAAAAAGAAACGCTATTCGCCCTCGACAGTTATCCCGAAACAAAACACTATTTATGGACGAACCCCTATTTAACTCTTTTGGCGAAAAATAAGATGTTTTGTGAGAGGAGGAATACATCTTAAAAAGAGTTGAAACCGCTTTAACACGTTTCAAAACCTTTGTTTCCTACCTGATTTCTTTGCTATTCATTTTCATTATCGCACAAAACAAATATGCAAAATAGCTCTTTAACCATTAGTTTTGATTATATCTGTTTATAACAAACCCACCCTATTTACACTTAGCACTACTACTAGAAAGACAATCGCTTTTACCTTTAGAGTAATTGTGGCAGATGATGGTTCTAAACCCGATGTAAAACAAGTAGTGAACCAATGGAAAAGAGCGTTTTAAAAACAAGTGTTCTGTGTGTCGTGTGGTAAGAAGATCAAAAGGATTTCGTAAAGTCTCGCATTCTAAACAAAAGCCTTAGTACAAGCAAAGGCAATATGTTGTGATGACTGGATCTGCGATATTATTATGCACTAAAACACTTTTTAAAAGACCATCAACACTTTGCTTTGCAGGGTTATTATGCTTCTGGTGGGCGAGCATTAACAAGCGAAAAGCTCATGAAAAAGCACTCGCACAAAAGTGGCAATTATCAGCTTTCTCCCTTTACAAGGTGTTTCGCATCGCTTAAATGCTTGTAGACTACCTTTTTATAACACCATTGTTTTATGGCAGAGGACACATTCGTGGGTGCAACATGGCTTTTCTTTTTGAACGATGCTAAGCGTATAAATGGATATGACGAACGCTTTGTTACTTACCGGATATGAGGACGGTGACTTTGCAGCACGTTTGGAACGAAGTGGCATTAAACGACGTAAATTAAAGTTTTGTGCTGTGGCTTATCACTTATATCATAAAGAGTGGTTCGATGGAACAAATGATAACACAGAAGCACGAAAGGTGTTTTAACAAACGAAGATAACCAAGTGGTGTGCGTTGTAGCGAAGGGTTAAACCTGCACCAAACAAAACGAGATAGGCTTTTTAAATGCTAAAAATAAAATGACAAACAATATAACGGTTAGTTTGAGTGGTTACCACTTAGTGGAACCCACAAACATTGCGCTTAGTGCTACAAAGTGTAGCGCAACAAACGCCTTCCTACTACAAACGTTATAGTGGCGGACGATGGTTCAAACCTTAGCACAAAAGAGCTAATAAACACGATGCAAACGGTTCTTTCTGTACCTATTATTCATGTATGGCAAGAAGATAAAGGCTACAGACGTGCTAAAATATTAAACAAGGCCTTTGCTGTTAGTGAGTGCGATTATATTATTAACATCGACGGAGATATTATTATGCACACTTGTTTCATAGCCGATATACCATTTTGTCGCCAAAACCGCATCACTATGCTGGTGGACGTGTGCGTGTGAAACCTGTTTTAACGCAACAATTGATAAGTGGAAGCCACACAAATTGTGCTTTTTACGCCAAAACATTAAGAACCGATTAAATGCTTTACATGCTCCATGCCTTACACCTCTATTCTTTCAGCGCGACCATTTTTAGGGGTTGTAACATTGCTTTTTGGCGTTCCAGACTTGTTAAAGGTGAATGGCTACGACGAAAGATACGAAGGTTATGGCTTAGAAGACTATGACCTTGTGGTGAGATTGCTGTCTATGGGCGTTACGCTTTATTAAGTTTTGCTGCTATAGCCTTTCATTTGCATCACGAAGAAAGAGATTTAGACCGTAAAAGATGAACCCGAAATCATATTAGACGAAACAGTGGGGTGTTTTGGGCAGAAAAAGGTATGTCGCAATATCTTGAAAAGTAAATAATAAACCTTATAGGGTGTTTGAAAAGCCTTTAATCATGCCTTTTGCAATATTAAAAAGCACATCTTTTTGTTATATCGCATAAAATATGTAACTTTTGCGGCCAGCTTATAAAGGGCGCTTTGGGGGTGCTTTAAAACAGATAAAAGTACGCTATATAAGGCTATACATAAGCTCCCATAGTTAAATGGATAGAACGAAGGTTTCCTAAACCTTTGATCCGAGTTCGATTCTCGGTGGGAGTACTGTTTAAAAATGAAAGAAAAGGTGTTTAAACGCCTTTCTCTTTTTATATATGTCGAAAATATTGATAAATCAATAAAAATATTCCTTTAAAAAGCTCCTTATGCGTTTTAGCGTAAAAATAGGGCTACGAACCTATCTATTCACTGGCTTTAAGTGGTGTTTTTATGCTAAAAATGGGCGATTGTGCAAAACTCATAGGTTTTTACTTTTCTAAAATGCAAGGAATGAAAAAGCAACAAAAATAGGCTTCTGTGGTGTAAAGCTAGAGGTTTTGGCGATGCAATAGATGGTGTTTTGCCCCTAAACTCTTGTGTTTTACCCTCTAATAGCTTATGTTTTGTGTGGTAAAACCTAAGCTTTTGCATGGTTTTGCTTTGTTTTTGTGTTTTAAAAGGCTTGTTTGGGGAGATGTAGCAAAACTATCTCTTTTTAAGTGTGAAACCTTTTTAGGTGTATAAAGTGCCTTTTATTTTAACGTGTTAACCGTGTTTTATTCGGAATATATTCCGTTTTCACGCATAAAAAGAGAGTGTAAACTCGTGCTGAAATAGCTATAAAAAGCGTAAAGAAAAACAAAACCTAAAAACATAGCAGATGTGGAGGTTCTACATCTGCTTTTATGGTTATAACTGAATGCTCGATAAAAATTCTACAAGTTGCCCCCGTACACGTTTCAACAAAGTGTCACTGCCTGCTCGCCTGCCTGTAAACACTCTTGCGACGAAGAGGAAACGATTGAGAAGATTATCAAAGTCGTCGTAATTATTTGTTCAAAAACCGCCACCGATAGCAATTAAGTTTCTTGCCTCCATAAAAATTGTGGTTGTTGGGACCAAATATAACGGCACATTCCACACGCTGCTGTCTAAAACATTGTGTATTCCTGCACCGAGCCACCACCAACATAAGTAACATCTCCATGATTGATAAATAGACGAGAGTAGTCCATAACAATCAATAATCAAACAATCTGCTGTTTCAATGTCGCCCTTATTTATCTCACTATATAACACCACACGCCCTTTCACCTTGTTTTCTTGATAGAAGTATGTCCTTGATTTACCACGTGAGGGTGCTATAATGAGCTTCATTGAGGGTGTTGGTTAAAATATTCTATAAAGATTTCCTCGTCAGGAGTCCAACTCGAGCCAGCAACAAAGGTGTTTTTATGGTTCATCAAACTTTTCTATTAGGGTAAAGCTTGCGCCTTTTTCTTTAATGCTTAATACTCTATCGAGACCGCGTGTCGCCTGTTATTTCTACGTTGTTAATGCCTATCGACGACAAAAGGTCTTTACTCTGATTGGTTTTGTACGAAAAACTTTGTGAAACAACGAAGCACCTTTTTATATTCGTAACCATACCAACGGGAAAAATATTTGGTTAGGTCTGAAAATGCTACTCACGCTATAAGTGGGTACATTTCGTTTGTTTTAGAATACTTAAATAGTGATACCAAAACTCATATTTAATAAAGAATACCAGTACAGGTTGTATGGCGTTGAGAACCTTCGAGCGTTTCCTAAACGTGTCGATGGGTGAGATAACACAATATCGGCTCCTTCGTAATCTTTTTCTTACCTCGTATCCTGAGGGCGAGGTGAGTAGAATTTTATAGTTGGGATATTTTGCTTTAATATGTTCTATTAAAAGGACGTCCTTGCTCAAATTCTCCAAGCGAAGCAGCATGAAACCAAATGTATTTAGACGAGCGGTCTACCTTTTGTTGCAATAGTTTAATGGTGCAACGCTCGCTCCCTTCCCACATCTTTCTAACCTTGCGATTAAATAACGATGCAATAGCTACTCCTATTAAATATGGGTAAATGACAAAGTGATACAATGCTTCTTTGTGTTGAAAGTTACTAATGATAAGCTAAAAAGAAAACGAGTTTTAAGCGTCTTTCGATAACATAAAAACTCGTTTCGTTGTTTTTATGCTTCTTTTAATGTAGGAATAACCTCAATGGCACGAGCCATACGGCGTAAAGTTTCTTCCTTTCCTAAGAGAAGTGATGTCGAACATGCCGGACCCTTACCTGTCCCACTAAAACAAGGCGGAAAGCGTTCATCACATCTCCTAATTTATAACCTTTTCCTCAGCCCATTTCATCACAACTCTTTCTTGTTCTTCGATAGTAAACGGGTTAATATTGCGTAAAACGTCTGCTAATTCGGTCACTCACTTCTGCCGAGATTGTCTTTCCAACACTTCTTTATAGTCTTTAAATCGTGTCCCATCGGTGCCACAAAGAAGAACGAACAAAGAGCCCAAAGTTCGTGAACAAAAGTTTACACGGTCTTTCATTAACGACACAACCGTTGTGATTCGTTCCATTGATTCATCAATTCAGTTGTTTTGCAACGATGGGTGCAAAGAGCGTAGCCACTTCTTCGTTTGTTTTATAGAAGAATGTATTCGTGGTTAAACCAAATGCCTTTTGATAATCAAAGCGTGCTCCTGATTTTCCACATTTTTGATATATCGAAATGCGAAACCAATTCTTCTAACGAGAAAATCTCTTGTTCTGTGCCTGGTTCCAACCTAATAAAAGCCAAAAAGTTTATCACTGCTTTCGGAAATAACCGCTTTCTCTGAAATCAGATGATATCTCTTGTGTTTTAGGGTCTTTCCATTCGAGTGGAAAAACAAGGGAAACCAAGACTGTCACCATCACGTTTGACTGAGCTTACCTTTACCCTCTGGGTTTTTAATAATAAAGGCAGAGTGAGCAAACGAGAGGCATAGTGTCTTCCCAGCAAAGCTTGATATAATAGCATGAAGTGGTGCGCTGGGTAGCCATTCCTCACCTCTAATAACGTGAGTGATAAGCATTAAAATGGTCGTCTACTAGTGTTTGCAAGGTGATGAAGTGGTGGTTCGTCTGCACTTTTATAAACACTTTGTCGTCTAAGATATCACTTTTTAATGATAACCTCTCCTCCTAATAAGGTCGTGGTACATGCACATCTGTGCCTTTTTCTACCTTAAAACGAACCAGACTGTTCTCCATCGGCTATTCGTTGGTCGCATTCTTCCTTGCTCATGGTAAGAGAATTTTTCATCATACCTCGTGTAGAAGCGTCGTATTGAAAGTTTTTCTATCTCTTTACGTTTAGCATCTAACTCTTCAGGAGTATCGAAAGCGATGTATGCTTTACCAGCTTCCTAAAAAGAATATCGACATATTTTTGTGAGATATTTCTGCGTTCACTCTGACGATAAGGACCGTATTCTCCGCCTACTACCTGACGCCTTCATCAAACTTTAAACCCAACCATCTAAAGCTTTTCAATGATATATCTTCGGCTCCGGGAACAAAGCGATTAGAGTCTGTATCTTCAATTCTAAACACAAAATCGCCACCATGTTGTTTGGCAAATAAATAGTTGTAAAGAGCTGTTCTACACCTCCGATGTGTAAAGCACCTGTTGGACTTGGTGCAAAACGCACGCTTACTTTTCTTTCTGTCATGCCTTATGGTCTATATAAGATGTTATTTTTCGTGCCAAAATACCTGCTTTTCTGCATAATAGACCCATGTATGTTTCATATCCAAATGGAAGCGAAACAAAGCTAAAAAGATGATTTTAATAGTAGTTTTTATAACAAGATAAGGATACTACTTTCCAGCAAAGGCAATTCACTTGTTTATGTTCGGCAGTTGTATTTCTGATGGTTTCTTTCTTTCACCACGAAATAAAGAAAAGCTGTTGAGATGCGATATAGGAAGGCCTTGGTCGTATGGTTTCTATCATTGCAAAGTTCGATTTTCTAACTGTGTAAAACAGACGAAGCGTTGCAAAGAGCAAATAGACTCTGTGCTACGTTCGTTTATGTCTTGTACAATAAGGATAGTAGCGAGATTGAAGCAAAAGAACTTGTATAAATTTAATAAAAGTTTGGGTCTTCTAACGGAATACTTGCTGGGATATTGCTCACAAGGGTGTCTCGTAAGTTAGCAGAGCTTTACAATAGTGGCATTGTTTGCGCAAGAACACGACGATATGCTGAAAGATTCGAGTAAAGTAATTCGTGTGTTGTGAATGGAAAGAGGCGATGCCAGTTCCTGTAGCACGGTTTTATTCTACCAAAGTCTGCCTACAGGCATCTCTTATCCGATGAGCCAGTTGTTGCCATTTAGAAGTGTTTTAATGCGGTGTAATTGTAACCGATTACCAGTGCCCAACTTGCTACGACGGTAAAAGAAGCGCAAAACTGAAAAAGCGGAGTTGCTGGTGTTGTTCCAGAAGCAGAGTGGAATGGTGGTTAGTGGACAAAAGATTGTCGACAGAGGAGAGATTGTTGACGAATACACTTATGAGGTTTTAAACTCATTTGAGCGTGAAGCCGACAGAAGAAACACAGTTCTACCAATATAACACAAAAGGTTGGTGGGTCAATCTATCTTTGTTTCCATTCTTGTAGTTTTGTTTACGGTTTATTTAGCCTATATGAAAAGATTATTTTAATAAACCCAGTAGCATAATGAGTAGCTTTATGAGCCTATCACTCTCTTTCCTATTGGTTTCATTGATGATGAAACAAACGCTTTAAACGCTTTATGTGTTGCCCATCGCTATGATTCCTATCTTACTCCGTGTGTTTCATGGACGCTCGAACAGCCTATTACTGCACACTATAGCCGTGCTTTGTGCGCTGTTGCAGATAGTATCGGTACGAATTATTATCACTCGGATTGTAGCGGGCATGGTTTCTATTTATGCTTTGCGGAGTTGTCGCAACGTTCGCAGGTGTTTAAAAGCGTCAGTACTTGTGTCGTTGACCCAAGCAAGCATGTATTTTGCCATGCAACTGATGCAAAACAATAGCATATTTGAGATTGATTACGGCGTTTACTATTATTTCTTAGGAAACGGCATTTTGTTAGTGCTCTCTTATCCACTGATGTATGTGGTGGAAAAACCTTTGGTTTTATTTCACAAGTGACGCTTATTGAGTTGTCAGATACTAACAAGGGACTTATAAGACAGATGAGTGAGGTGGCACCGGGTACTTTTCAACACTCTATTACCGTAGCTAATTTGTCGGCAGATATAGCCAATAAGATTGGTGCGCGTTCTCTTTTGGTTCGTACAGGAGCTTTATATCACGATATAGGAAAGATGGTTAATCCCGTATTCTTTACCGAAAACCAAGCAGGAAGCAACCCTCATGCAGAGGATTACCTTATAGAGATGGTGCCAAAATAATTATCTCTCAGCTGTTACCGAAGGTTTTAAAGATGGCAGATAAAAACAGGCTTCCTCAGTTTATAAAGACTTTATATCTACGCATCATGGCAAAGGTATGACTAAGTTTTTATATAAAGAGCAGAACGAACACCCCAATGAAGAGATAGATAAAGCACCGTTTACCTACCGGGGCCTAATCCTTTCACGCGAGAACGAGGCCATTTTAATGATGACAGACACAGTAGAAGCAGCATCAAAGGTCGCTTCCTGAATACACAGAAAGAAAGTGTTCTAATTTGATAAACTCGTTAATCGACGGACAAATAAGTGGCGGTTTCTTCACAAACTGTCCTACTCGCCTACAAAGATATCACCATTGCTAGCAGGTATTAACAGACCGTTTAATGTCTATTTATCACACTCGTGTGTCTTATCCCACATTAAACACAGCCGAAAAGGCATAATAAACACCTTTATGTGTTGTTTGTTATTTCATTAAATACCTATTAGTGGGTATTAACCTATTATAAAGCACCTTTAACGAGGTGCTGTCTAAAACAGCAGGTTAAAAAGTTGTTTTAGCAAAAATAGCTAAGCTTTTACGCTCTTTTATGGTGCATTTGTTTGTAAAAAGACGTAAAAATAAGGCTACATACCTAAAACATATAGGTTTTGTTGCGCTATTTTGGTAGGTTTTTCAGAACAACAAAAATAGCTATTAAGGTGCAAAAGCTAAGGGTTTACCGCCTAATAGCTAAGCTTTACCCCTAAACTCTTGTGTTTTTAGCTCTAAAAGCTTATCTATTGCATGCTAAAACAAGCTATTTACAAAGCTAATAGCTCCAAAACATGGTTTTAGGGGTGTTTCTTTAGCTTTTTATTATTTTGCTTTTAAAATAAAGCCCATAATGAGTTGCAAAAATATTTGTGCGAGAGTGCATAGCGCGTTATAAGTTATGTTATTAAAAAGTTAGCCTTTTACAAATTCACCATTTTGGGTATTTTGTTGCCAACTTAAATTTATTACCTTTGCCACAAATTTTAAGTGCGATTATAACAGAGCTTTGAAACTGCATTTTTACATTAATATATATAGGCGTTTAGTTGCTTTTGTTTGTATGTGGCTGGCGTTAACAATAGGGGTGAAAACTTGTGCACTAAAACATCTAAGTCGTTTTGTAAATGGTTTAGTGTGCGCAGAAGATGGTACTCCGCTTGTTGGTGCGTTAGTGATGGCGGTGCAAAAACACCAAGGTTATAGCGCAAACCACCACCAAACCCAACGGCTCTTTGCGTTTCCTAATCTTCAAAACATAGAAGCTTTAACCCTTACCGCTCGGTTTTTAGGCTATCAAGAACAAAAACACAGCACTTAAAAACAATCAGCGTGTATGTGCGAATGGTGTTAAAAGAAAACACCGAACAGTTGGGTAATGTGGATTATAACGGGCTTCGTTATATAAGAGCAAAGGGGCTATTCTGGTTCGAGTTTTGTGATAGATAAAGCTCAATTAACCCAACAAGTGAATACCAACTTGTTAGACCTTATAGCCCGAAACACACCCGGTTTTGAGTTGACCGACAACCTAAAACAAGGTTCAAACCCTAATGTTGTAGCCGAAATGTTGCTCCGTGGACGCAGTGGGTTTGTAGAAGGAAACAATACAAACCTGCCTTTATTTATTCTCGATGGGGTAGAAGTGGACATAGGGGTGGTGTTTAATCTTCGTACAAACGCTATTGAAAAGGTTTCTATCTTAAAAGATGCGGCTGCAACTATATTCTATGGTGCTAAAGCCGCTCAATGAGTGATAGTGATAACCTCGTCGCCAACAAGAAGGAAAGCTCCAAATGGACTATGCTAACCAACTTCAGTTTTTCTTATGCCAATCTTTCAAGCTATCACTTGCTTAATGCTGCCGACAGATTGGAGTATGAAAAGCAAGCAGGACTTTATGGTTCTTTCAGCGAAAAGATAAAAACCGATATAGAAAGACAAAAAGAGCTACTACGACAAAAGCAATAGGGTGAACAGTGGAATAAAGCACCATTGGTTAGAAATGCCTTTGCAATTAGGTTTTTACCCTAACGACATAATATAACGCTAACAGGCGGAAATAGCACTTTTAGATATAGCCTGTTAGGAGGTATTAGTCGCACACAAGGAGTGATGAAGAAAGCGAGAAAAAGCAGCGAAGACCTTCGTGTGAGTGTTAGTTATGGAGATTGGAGCAAAGTTTTATACAATATACGGGCAGAATGGAACACACTTTTTGCCGATGTGCGCTTATAATAGCTTTTCGCATTACTGCCTCTTTAAAAGCCCTTACTGATGCGCCTTACGATAACAACGGGAAACCTTATTGACGAATTATCTTTTGGACAAGCAAACCCACTTTACGAACAACAGTTAGCAGTTACATACATCATAAAAACCTATATGTGAGCAATCATGTAAAACTGCGCAAGGTGTTTGCTCGCAATTGGCGTATAGAAGCAAACGTGTCGCACAACTATCGTGTAGCATAATGACAACACTTTTTATTCTCCTTTGTCGGTTCGTTTTCTTCGTTTACCTAAGTTAAAGCGAGGAAGTTTCGACCTTTTAAATGGCACTTTTAGTGATTTATCGGCTAATGCCTTTTTAGTTTGGAACAGACAGTTGGGAAGTAACGGCTCACATCATGTAAGTGTGGTGTTAGGAACAAACATACAAGCTACCCATGCACAAAAGCAATGGCTTTTCTACACAGGCGTTTTGAGCGATAAAGCAAACGATGTGGCACAGTCGATAGCCTTTGCAGAGGGCGCAACACCCATCGGTTCGCAAGAAAAAGCTCACTTGTTAGGTGCTTATGCCAATGCGTCGTATAGCTTTAAGAATACCTATTTTGTTGATATGTCTTATCGAAGAGGAAGTTCTAAGTTTTGGTGCAAACCATCGTTATGCTCCTTTCGCAACAATAGGCGTCGCTTGAATTTACATAACGAACCCTTTGTGCGTCGTTTGCCTCTTTCGTTGCTCAAACTGCGTGCCAGTAGTGGTGTAGTGGGTAAGGTTGGGTTTAGTGCTTTATCAAGCTCAGTTGAGCTATAAAGGTATAACCCTCGATTGGTATATAACGAAGATATAGGCGCAATGCCCGTAGCTATGGTTAATCAAACCCAAGATGGGAGCGCACCACAAAAAGAACAATTTTAGGGGTGAGACTTTTCGCTTTTTAACGAGCGACTAAGTGGTTCTATCGACCTATATCGTAATCTTACAACCGATTTAGTGATGACGGTTGCTACACAACCTCATACAGGTTTTAGCGAAGCAAAGCAAAATTTAGGGTAGCATTATCAATAAAGGTGTAGAGCTATCGCTAAGAGGTACACTCGTTAAAAAGCAGTGTGTTTAGCTTAAATGGCTACCTCACTTTCTCGCATAACGTAAATAAAATTCTTAAAAATAAACCAGTCGTTAAACAACCATAACGAACAAAAATGCCACAAAAGAGAGTCGCCTTCCTGTTCCAATCTACGCCGAAGGAGAGTCGTTAACAGCCTTAAAGTGATGGCATCGGCAGGTATCAATCCTGCAAATGGCAAAAGAATTGTTCGTCAAGAAAGATGGTTCTCTCACCTATTTATATCATTATAACGACAGAATAGTTGTGGGAGATACCAGTCCAAAAGCACAAGGAAGCGTGGGATTGAGCGTAGTTATGGTCTCATTCTCTTTATCGTCCAACTTTGTTTATCGCTTAGGTGCTACGCAATACAATCACACTTTGGCTACAAAAAGTGGAGGGGCAGAACCCTACAAACAATGTAGACGAACGAGCATTCTTTGCCCGTTGGAAGCAAGCAGGCGACATAGTGAAGTTTAGAAACGTAGCTTGGAATGGCACAGTGGTACCCTCTTCGAGGTTTGTAGCAAAGGAATATACGCTCGAAGGCGCAAGTGTGATGCTTAGTTATGCCGTTTCTGGGTCGCTTTGCAACAAACTAAAAGTGAATAATATAAAAGGGTGTCATATCGTCGGGACAGTTCTTTTATCTATCAAGTGTTAAGAGAGACGTGGGTTAGACTATCCTTTTGCACGATTATACGAACTGGGTATTCAGGTCTAAAACTATAATAGAGCGCATGAAAAACTTATTTATATGGTTCTAAGCATTGCTTTTTCGATGCTTTATAGTGGGTGTTCGTTTGTGAGACATTGATACCCCGGACTATTGAATGATAGGCAGTTGTTTCAAAACAAACAAGGCTTTATAGATGCAATGGCAGGAGTTTATGCGTCTATGGCTGGTTCGTCGCTGTATGGAAAAGAACTTTCTACAGTTTTATAGATGAGATTGCGCAACTATACGCAAAAACGATGAGCAAGCAAACCAAACATTTCTCACCAGAACATACGACCTGCAATACACCAATCCTATAGTGAGAAACCGCACAGATGCTATATGGAAAGAGGCTTACTATTGTATTTCGAGCGTGAACAGCGTGTTACAAACAAAGCGAAAAAGTAGCATAAAGGGACTTGAAACCTATTAGAGCAGAGGCTTATGGAGTGAGAGCTCATGCTTCATTTCGACCTCTTACGCTTGTTTGCTCCTACTATTATGCAACCACAAAGCATGGCTATTCCGTATGTAAAAACATTTAGTAGTGCGCCACAACCAGTAGTATCAGGTAAGCGAAGGGTATGAGTTGGTGACCAAAGACCTACTCACTGCGGATAGTATTTACAACGCATTAGAAAACAACGAAGCAGGAAAAACGGTGTTAAAAGCAGAAATCCATCGTTTCTTTACCTCTCTCATAATGCAATTAAAGCCCTTCTTGCGCGGGTATATCTATGGCAAAAACAAGCCGAACGAGGCTGCTTTATGGGCTAAAAAGGTGATAAACGAAGGGTATGAGTTGGCAAAAGAAGAACAATTGTTAGACCTTTTTAGAAGTTACATACGCAAAAGAACGAATGTATATTTGCGCTCCCATGCACCTAAAATGTATATAGATATAGCGCAACACTTGCTTTCCTCCTCGCCCGTCGGAACGCTTTAATAAGGTGAGAGATAATTATCGACAGATATACGGTTCGCAAACGTTTACGGCTGTAAATAACGACTATCGGTTTCAAAGTTATTTCACTTTAACCAATTGGGGCAAGCCTGTTGTGGTGTTATCTAAGCTATACGATAAGGATTACGATGAGCAACAAACACCTTTGCAAGGTCGTTTTCCGAGTGTAAACATTATTCGTTTGCCCGAGATGTATTACATATTGGCAGAAACAAGCTATGATGTAGACAAACAAGGGTGTGTAGATGCGCTTAATAAAGTGTTGGTATCGAGAGGTTTAAAACCGATAAAGGTGAGTGATATAAGCAATAAACAAACGTTTAATAAACTGTTAGTGAACGAAAAAACCAAAGAGTTTTTGAGGCGAAGGTCAGGTGTTTTTACTTACAAACGCTTTTAACTTGCCTTTGCAAGGGCTACATGGAAAGGTGCATTTGGCGAATAATAACACCTTTGTTTTACCCTCTTCCGAAGCCGAAAATGACTTATCGTCCTTAAAACCATGAAAAATAAAGTTTATTTCTTTGCTTTTGAGTTGTGATAGGGCGTATTTTTATGTGTTCATGCACAGCAAACGAGTCGTTTATCTATCAAGGTAAAGAGGGCATTTGCTTTTACATCGGCATCTGAACACTATGCTTTTGGTGCCTTACCGCTTAACCAACAAACCGTAAAAGTGAAGGTGGTGTTAGACAGGCTTTGTGAGTGCCGAAAAATAAGAACTATTGTTTAACAATAGACACTACACAAACCAATGTTCGTTGGGGTGTTGAGGCTGAAAAGCCCAATTTAGAACGTGTATGGAAGGCGGGTTTGTGGCACGACACCTTATATATAAATATAAAGAGAGATGCCCTTTCGTTCGAAAAACATATCGCATGGTGTTTCATATCTCAAATAAATGCGCTTTGTCTGCAAGCGTTGATGAGTTAAGTGCTTATACGCTTACGTTTAATAATCAGTTGGAAAAACCACAATGGTGGACAGAATTGAGTTATTGGTTAGGTGAATATGAACCCATTAAATACCAAAAATACATAGAAATAACGGGGCTATGCTCACAACAGAAGAGGTGAAAGACCATCAATACGAAGTGTTGAGAACCTTTAAAAGGGTGAAACAGTTCTTTGAAGATAATCCTCGCGATGGTATTCTCTTTCCTTCTGTGCGCTGGCCAGTGTAATATTATAAAACAAACAATTATATAATAAACAACATGAGAAATAACAAAACATTATTAGCACTTAGCTTTGTGCTTTCTCTTGCTTGTGTGTCGTGTTCTGAAAAGCCAGAACCAGATGCGCAAATAGCGTCTTTTGAAACGGTAAAGGGTATAGAGAATGAGTATACACAACTAAACGAAACATTTAGCTAACTCCTGAACTTGTATTTGGTAGTGGGTAAAGCCAAAAAGCTTCGTTTGAATGGAACATTAACTATAAGGTGGTGAGCAGAGAAGCTACTCTTAACTATGTATGTGATACGCCCGGAACGTTGAGATGGTTACTTAAAAGTGAGCATAAACGATAAAACTGAGATTAAAGAATTTAAGCTACATGTGCTTAATAGCTTTGAAAAAGGATTGTTATTGCTAACACAAACAGACGAAGGAAGTGTGCTATCTCGTTCAAAGTTTATTTGATATAAACCGCTCAACTGTGCTTCGTGTGTTCGCTCTTAACAATCCAACACTCTCTTAGAGCAAAAACTCCTTTGAGCTTATGTTGGACAGGTGAGGGCATAACAAACCCCTAAAAAGCATAAACGATTTCTCGAATGGTTTAGAAGTAGTGATAAGCTCTGATAATCCACAACACACTTTTTATATTAGATAATGGAACGTTAAAAGTGAAAACAGGGGGTAAACTATAAAGGTGAAGGAGCTTTTGTTCCAAATCATATTTTCGTTCCTTTTGAGCCAAAACTTTATGTGGGATAGAGGACGGAGATGTGATTTGCTTTGTTGGTGGAGGCCGAGAATACATGTTAACATAGCCGTAATTTACATTAGGTAAACGTAAGCACTGAAATTCCACAGGAACAACACTAGCAGATATGGCTTGTTCACTCAATACTACGCCTCAAGATATGCTAAAAAGTGTACTTTGGATAACCATTCAAAACATGCCATGATTTATGTGAGTGGACTTGGTGAAACACGAGCAGGAAGCTATGTTTATGGAGGTGAAGGTATGGCTCTTTTTGAAAGCTTGTAAAGGTGTGTATGCGTCACCTCAAAACGATGCTCGTTACGAACCACAACAAAGCTCTTTTTGAAGTGACAAAAGAGGGTGAACAAACCCACCTTTATCGCTTTGTTCCTGCTAATAAGCATGGAAATGAACAGTTTGAGTTAACGAGGTTAATGCCACAGAAACATTCTGTTAACGAGTGCAATAGCTGTAAATCCAATTAAACCTTTTGTGTATTATAGCGACAATAGGAAACATTTTTGTTTATAACTTTGAAAGTAATGTCTTCTCTAACACTCCTTATTTGTCTTTTAGGAGCGCGATATAAGGTAAAACAAATCGTGTTTAATCCTTTCATAATGCTAACGAAATGTATGTTGCTGCAGAAGATATGAACGCACCAAAGAATGTGTAAAAGCACACCTTTATTTATTTGTAATGTTACCGATAGAGAGAAAGGTTCTGTAACGAGATGAAAAAGTGGGTGGAAAAGAGTTGTCAAACTGATTTATAAAGGCAATGGAACTGAGTCGGAAGAAAGACTAAGACAACTATAAAGACATACAAAACAAAAACTTATTTAACAATATAATCATATTAAGAATGATACAGAAAATACAACAAAAGAGTTGGTTTATAACTCTCATGATGGTGTTCGTGAGCTGTCTTATTTCGTGTAATGAAAAGAGCACTTCTTTTAGCTTAACTCAAAAGCAAAGTAACGCTCACAGCTAATGAAGTAATGAATATAAAGATAAATTCTGGTAGCGGAAACTTTACGCTTGTAAACGATAACGAAGCCGTAGTTAAAGCGTCTTTAACAGGAAATAATCTTCGTTTAGAGGCTCTTTTCGCAGGAAATGCGCACTTAACAATTAAAGACAACGAGACCCTTTTACAAGATATTCTCACTGTTTTGTAAGCGAAACACCCACTGCTATCCCCGAAGGTGTAGTGATTGAAAACCATATTCTTAAAGAATGGCTCTGCTAAGAGCATACCTGTAAACGGAAAAGTGGTACTTCCTGAAGGTATAGAAGGTATCGGTGTAGAAGCATTTACAAAGAGTCCGATAGAGAAATAGTGTTTTCCTCACAGCTTAAAGTTTATTGCCGAAGGTGCATTCTCTTATTGCAATGCGTTAAAAAACCTCACTCTTCCCGAAGGATTAGATAGCCTTGGCGACGGTGCCTTTATCAATGTCATCAGCTACAACAGGTGGTTGTACCCAAAACCGTTAGTCGTATGGCGCCAAATGCTTTTGCTCAATGCACCAGTTTGAAAGATGTTGTGTTACAAGAAGCCTTTCTTTGTTAGGAGAATCTATGTTCAAGGCTGCACATCGTTAGCCCATATCGTCCTTACCCTAAAGCATTAAAACCTTAAAAGACAATGTATTTAACGAATGTAGCTCGTTAGAAGAGTTGAATTGCCCTGAAGGTATTACCAGTATAGATAAGACTATGTTTAAAGATTGTAAGAGTTTGAAACGTGAAAAACTACCTGCAAGCCTTTCAATCATAAACGATAATGCTTTCGAAGGCTGTAAAGCTCTCACAGAAATATCGCGTTACCTGAGAATTTAGACGTTATAGAAAGACGTGCATTTAGCGGTGTTCATCATTAAAAAGTGTTAGTTTGCCTTCAAAAATAACCACCGTTTCTGGCGGAGTATTTCAAGAATGTACCGCTTTAACATCGGTTGTTTTTGCCTGCAAGTGTTAACCTTATTCACAATAGAGCTTTTCCAAAAATTGCAAGAATTTATCGTCTATCAACATTCCCGAAGGTGTTTCTGTTATTGATATTGCTACTTTCTTAAATTGCACTTCGTTAGAAACTATCGCCTTACCTTCTACCTTAACAGACATAAAAATGAATGCTTTACGGTTTGTAGCACACTTTCTACCGTTAAAATAATGAGCAAAAACACCGCCAAACACTGTGGAAACAAGCTTTAAAAAACACCTCCAAGCAAAACATTAAAGGTTTCTTCACAGTCGATAGAGGCTTATAAAGAAAGTGCTAAATGGGACACTCATGGGTTTACAAACATCATTTCTATAGATTAAAAACGCTAGTCATGAATTTATTTAATCATAAAAACATTCAGTTTTATTGCTCTTTTGTTCTTCTTTGTTATTCAGATAAACGCAAAAGACGTTATTTTTCGATTTTCAAAGCAACCTTTGGAACTTGCCAACAGCAGGTTCTGGGGTTGATGCCGATAAGAGTAAGCTTGACGAAACCATACAGATAAACCAAGAAGGGGTGATTATTACCAATCAAAACTTAATGAAAAGTATTATAATAAACTATCTGGTGGCTCCTTAGTGATATACTAAGAATTCAATCACTATTTCTGCACCTCGTGGACTCAAAAATTGTTGGTGTTGATTTTGAGCTTGAAGACGAATATACATTTGACCTAAATAACCCTCAAGGACCCAGCTATGATTCACACGCATCTCACGACGAGTGCACGCTACACAAGTAAGGCTTCAGGGTTGAACTCAAATATACAAAGCAAGCTAAGTACGAGCAAAGTGCGCAAAATTATTGTGCATATCGAACCCTAATGTCATAGATGGTATCACTTTAAGTGACGATGTTAAATGCACTCTAATGCTAAAAATATATAACTCTTCAAGGGGAGTAGAGGTTGGCACTTTATCCAACTTTAATTCACTTCCTAAAAGGCATAGACATCATCGAAAACAGAAAGGTAGTTAAGAGGTAAAACGCTTTCTGTTTTCGTATCAAAAGAATGTCGTTTGTTGCATCTATTTATTAACACGAACATTTCATTTCATTATTTATCAATCAATATAAATAAAACTATTATGACGAAAAATCTACATGGGCATTAGCCTTGTGTTTATGTTTTCTTTGCTCGCTTTCGAGGTCAGGCAAAACTTGTTACCTTTAAGTTTTAAAGCTAATCCTTGAAACTTACCAATGGCAGAATTTGGTGATGAAGCTGATGCTGCTAAGCTCGAAAGAGATGATTTCAAAATAGAGCAAGATGGCTTTGTTCTTACAAACACAAAAGAACCACGATAAAAACTGGAATCATATGTTTGGCGGGTATTATACCATTTATCCTAAGAACGAAATTACCATCACTGGACCTGAAGGAATGAAAAACATTTGATCGCATTAACTTCATGCTGCAAAAGCGAATATACCTTCGATTTAAAGAGCACAGATAAGGGTGATTTCTGACCAAGAAGAGATGATGGTAGACCTGAAAAACATGTTTGGCTTTGATTATAGTGGTAATGTTGCACACTTTCAATGCCGAACAAGTAAGACCGAATTACGTGAAATTGCTATCTCTTACGATGGCACTCCAACAGGTATAAACAAAGTTGTAGAAGCTCAAATCTTCCCTTACGATGTTTTTAATCTCGATGGAGTAAAGGTTGGAACCACAGACACATTCAACCAATTGCCTAAGGGGTATTTACATTGTTAATGTGAAAAACAAGTGAAACAATAATACATTATTTATATATAAGTGTTTTCGAGCTTAAAAACAAAGCTTACGCGTTACTATTTCATTCGATTTATTTTAATTTTAGATATCAATATGTTAAGAAAAAGTTTTACAGGAGCAATCATGCTTGTTGCTCTTTTTGTTTGGTGTTACAAACAGCGTATCGGCAGGTTCTGCCTCGTTTTAGTTTTAATAAAACCCTTTGGAAATTAGCAAAGGCAAGTGCTAATGATGCTCCTGAAAAACAGCAAGATAGAGGACAATTTTGAGATTAAACAAGATGGTTTTATTTTAACAAACAAAAAGTTTAACGACTGGAAACCGTTTAGAGGGAGAACAGTATGCGGTTTATAAAGATAACAAGATAACTATCACTGCACCTGCTGGTAAAAATGATAACAAGAATAGAGTTTCAAGCACTCAGCTGAGTTATCTTTTATCTACACAAACGATGAGGGAATAAATCCAGAAGAAAGCACAGGTTTTGACGACGATTTTGGTTCTGATGCTAACGACCCTATTGTTTTTAAGATGAAAGCAAAAAGGCTACATTTACAGGAGGTAGTTCTACCACTCGTTTTGATATCGAAGTGGTTTATACAGATGTTTCTTAGAAGAAGAACTCTAAGAAGAAGACCTATACATTGCTACTTTCGACTTTCAAAAATAATTTTAAAACATCGTAGGGAACAACAAATGTAGATGCAAGTTCTACTAATTCTCAAGAAGGAAAGATAGAAGATGCAAAAGAAGTGGTAGAAAATGGTGTTTCATTTAACACTAAAAGCAACGGAAAATAACGATGCTGCTCGCGTAAAAAGCTGGGGTGTTTTATCTTCCCAAACACACACCTTAACTTTTTAAAGCACCACAATGGTAGAAAATAAAAGACAATAGAATTCTCTTTTGAAACTCTTCAAAGTTGGCTTTTTAGGACCTGATAATAAAAGCATTAGAGCCTACCAATAAGATGGCAACTTACTCTGTAAATGCACCAGTGCTACATTTACTGCCTACTTTACAACATCTAAAAATTAACAGTTGTTATAACATTAGAGGAAGAAGTACCTGCAGGTATCTCTTCTGTTAATGTAAAAGAAGCAACAAACAGCAGCATTTACAATCTTAATGGTGTATTAGTGGGTACAAAAACACTTTTAACCAACTTCCTAAAGGTGTGTTTATATTGTTAATGGAAAAGTTGTAAAAACTAATCTATATCAAATAAAAAGTTTATCTTTGTCCTATCAAAAACATATAGGTGCAAAGATAAACTTTATTTTACCTATTGCAGCATCTACCTATTGTTTAAATAGCACTTATAGCGTGTATTAACTATTAACAAAATAACAAATTAAAGAGCAAAAACATTAGTTAGTTTGGCACAAAAACACAATAAAGTTGGTAAACCTACCCTTTATTAACTTTTGTGTGTACAAACATATCAAAGCTAAAACAAACGCATGTAAACAATAAAAAGTGATGTGGTAAATGTTGAAAGCTTTATTTATGCCCACCATACTCTATCAAAAGCATCACATGGCTTTTTATTGGCAAAGAAAACCACAGACAGATGTTTGGCATATATATAATGAAAATAAACTTAAATACTTATATTATGACAAAATTTTTACTCTTAAACGTTTTACAACATTATGTGTAATGTTATGTTTCTGCCTATTTGCTGCGGCAGAAGTTGTTACTATCGACTTTTCTCAAGCACCTTTTAAAGGATTAGAAGGACGTAATGGGCTTGAAAGAGCAGGAGAGAATTAACTGTAGGAGGCATTAAAGATTAGTAACATAAAGGTGATAGATTTGCTAACAGAATTACAGGAAATCATCTTGTATTGTATAGCTATAATAGTTTAAAAATTAGTTGCTCAGAAGGAAAACTAATAAAGAAGAGTGGTTTTTCTATTATAGATAGCAGACTTTCTTCTTGGTGTAGACCCTTACGCTGATGGCACAGATTGATGATTCAAGTAATAAGTTTTTGAATGGACAACAGGACAAAAGCAAGTAACCTATAAGAATGAAAGTCGTTTAGATGAACAAAATATCTCCTAAATTAGAAGTAACTTTAGAGCCAGACCCTACTACTGGAATTGCAAATGTCAAAAACTTCTTTAACAAAGAACTATAAAGTGTCACAATCTTAATGGTGTGGTGGTGGGTGCAGAAAGCACTTTCAAAACTTCCTAGAGTGTTTATATTATTAATGGGAAAGAAGGTAGTGAAGAAATAGTCTACCCTTTAAAAATTTAAACCCTTAAAATATAACAAGTTTCATAAAGCGCATACCAGTGGATAACTTGCGTGTGTGTTTTGAGCTATTTTTACTCTCACATTCTCATCTTCTTCCATTTTTGTGCTTTTTGTTTTATGTTTTTTAAGCGCATAAAATTTGTAGAGCGTTTTGTTACATTTTATTTTTCTTGTTTTAGCGTGAAAATTAGGCTAGTTTACCTACCTATTGTTGTTTTGTTACCGTCTAAAAGGGGCGAAAAGAGCTATTAACCCTAAAAACATATAGGTTTTGCATTTCTAAAAATAGGTTTTGAAAAACAAAAACAAGCTATTAAAGTGCAAAAAGCTAAAGAGTTTACCATGCAATAGCTTATATTTTTAAGTGCCAATACCTCGTATATTAGCCCATAAACTCTTATGTTTTAGCCCTAAACTCTTATGTTTTAGCTCCTAAACTCTTATGTTTTAGCTCCTAAACTCTAAGCTTTTTGCATGTTTTTGGCTTAAAAAGCACCATTTCAGCAAAACAACAGCAAACCAATGACAAAAACTATCGTTTTTTAACTCGTGTGCGCTTTGTTTAAAAACGGGCAGAAATAAGCGCGTTTCTTCATTTGGCACGAAAAACACACTTGGAACGGCTCACCGCTATTTCTGCAAAAACAAATAAATAAGGTGTGATGATTGAATGAGACAGTAGATAAAAATAAAAAGCAACCCCGATTCTTGTTTAGAATACGATTGCTTGTCGGGATGAGGCGACTCGAGACGCCCGACCACTACGTCCCCGAACGTGAGTGCGCTACCAACTGCGCTACATCCCGATACCTTGTTGTTTAAGTAAGCGTAAACGCCACTTTATGACACAAAGGTACTATAGAGAATAAAAACGAAAAATATGATTAAAAATTTGCACAGTTAAAATATAACTACTATCTTTGCACTCGCAATTAGGGGAGAAATAAAGATTACCATAGCTCCAGTTGGTGAGAACAAAGGACTGAAAATCCTTGTGTCCCTGGTTTCCGATTCAGGTGGTACCACAAACGAGAGAATTACTTTTAGTAGTTCTCTATCTTATGTCAGTATCGTGAAAAAGAATAATAAGTTTTCTTAAAACAAACTTTTATGTAGTCGTATATTTGCATTGATTGGGGGATTAAATGGCATTTAAGCAGTATTTGTAAGATAAATAGATAGCTCCATTTGAGACAACCTCTGTCCTATAGTTTGTGCTGTTATCGCTTATGAAAAACATATTATAGTGATAAAAAGCACTAAAAATAAAATAAACGGGACCCACAACTATGCTTTGTGGAGAACGGCATAAAAGGGTGATAAGTCTATAAGTCTACGTGAGGGGCAATAATCCCTTTAATGAAAAGCTAAAAAGCGATAAGTCGCATTTTTAACGAGTATAAAATTATGAACCAAAACTTTTAAAAAGAATGATACGAAAATTAACATACGTTATTAACCAGAATGTTATGTTAAGATAGTAAAAGCATATAGAAAGCCCGAGCCTTCCTATGGAGGTTTTATCCTTTTATGCGATAAAATCTCCGAGGACCTGAGGGAGTGTCTCTGGAACAGTAGAAGAAGTGGGATTATGGAGGAAGCTTCAAACCCTCATTTGTAAGAAAAAGCAAAACAATAGCCTGGCCCTTTTACAGAGATAAAGGGTAGTGAAATGAATGACACAAGGGACTATTATCGAGGCAGAAAATATAAATTTTCTGTTTTATAGTAAGAAGGGCTATTATGTTTGAAAAGAAGCCCTGTATTGTGTTTAGCTTAGATATAAAATATCATTCTTTAAATAGTTGAAATACAAGGAATGTACAAGGTAGTAAAAGCTTTGTACATTCCTGTCATAACTCAAAATAATGCCCATGAGGCATAAAATAGCTTCCATTTACAACTTATCACTTTTTATGTTTCCATGTGTAAGTTTGTTGATGTAATAAAGGATAGTTAATAAACATGAAGTAGGAACAACTCATAACTGAATAGGCTTGAGTTAGGACAAAAGAGTATAACTCCATGACGTTCAAGAAAAGAGACGACCGTTCAGAGTTTAGAAAGCAGAGGATTACGACCGACTTGTCTTCTCAGCACCTTTTCGACAGATGCAGAGCAAAACACAGGTTTTCCCACTTCCGGGTATGTATTTTTGTGCATAATAGGCAGCCGCTCCTGGTCTTGGAGATGGCATCGGTGGGAATGTCGTTCTGGGTAACAGTTGGCGCACGAGACTGATGACATTTTACATTTACAAGGCAGTAGCGCAGAAGAATAGGCGTTATGGTAGGCGCAGCTTGTTTTGATAGCTGCACGATGTGGAAGTCAATCCTCCGTTTGGTCATGAAGGTGGAGAGAGGTGCAGTTCAATCTTATTTTGAGTGCAGAGGTGCAGGGGAGCAAGAGTCTGGCCTTTGGCGGCGAACAAGTGTGCGAGATACCATACACATTTTGCAGAGGAAGTAGCATCACACTTTTTCGTTTGTTAACGCATCGTTTTAATGGGCGAGAGAGAAGGAGGAGTTTGCCGCAGCTTCTCACCACCTTGGCAAGCATTGCTTAAAGTATCACCCTTGCCAATCGTTTGGGTGCAGGTAAAAAGCCTGCAAATTTGGTTTCTGCGTCAGAGAAAGCTCTTTATTGTGGATTACCGGCCGAACTGGGACTCATGAAAAGCATCGACTTCTAACAGAGCCCGATTACGTTATGCCGACTTCCCTTTGGTCTGCTTGGTTGAAGCAGCATGACGATGTGTTGCTATGAAATATTGGATAGTTGAAGACAGCCATAAACTAAAGATATGTTAACTTTTTGAAAGAAACAAAACAATTTGCTGTTAAGCTTTTTCGATGAAGAAGACAGTATGTTAATGGCCGAATAGCAAAGGGTATCACCGATAAGAATAGAAATTGTGGTGTATTTGCGTACTTGTGTCATCGGAAGATTAGAACACTGTAGCGTGAAAGTGTTTCGTCGAAACGAGAGAAAAGATGTTAAATGGAACATTTACGGAAAGCTGTTTAATGAGACCATATTGAACCGTAGCTCTTTAACAAAGCATATAGGAGACACTGTGGCCGAGTTATCTTACGAAAATATATAACAAGTAAACGCAGTTCTCGATGTAGGAGTGAGCGGTTGTAAAAGTCGCACAAGGCACTCATCGACACGCTTGTAGCAGCTGTTAGAAGGAACCCAATCCGCTTTTATTCTAAACAAATTATAAAGCTGTTTTCGGCTCCTGCAATGCGATGTAACTGCTCCGACGATTTGAACGTGCGTGTCGTGGCTGTTTTTAGATTATATATTAGTGGGTGACTGACTGATGTATGCTTTAGATTTATACCAAAGATTAACAGCATTTCGTTGCCTGTGATCTTTAATGAAAAAGTGATGATGCAGGCCTAAATGGGAAATGATTGGCACTACAGCTCGCTAATTGCACTTGAAGTGATGGGCAATGAGCTTTGTTTGCTTATCTGCAAGTGTGTTTTATTGCTTGTACACCTTATTATATTGCCATAGAGAAAAGTTTCTTTCGTTTTAAAAGCATAGCTATGAAATGATGAAAATAAAGATATACAAAAGTTTTAATTTGCAGTTTTATCCGTAACTTCGTTTGTGTTATACGTTTCTATCTATAAATACCTGCTGTGCCGTTTATGTTTTGTTATGCAGGTTAATAAATGTTTATTAGCTTAATCTTTTATGGCATTTACTTGCCAAAAGAGGTCTTTCCTTTATTTTTGTGCTGTATTGCGATAACAGAGGCATTCTATTTCATATTATAGGATAAAAGAATAAAATAAAACAATACGAAAGTAAAACCGATAGATCGATGATTCTTTTAACTGAGAAGGTCTTTGTTTATAGGCGAAGTGCAGGTTAAAGCAGAAGCTTAGAAAGCGCATAATAAAAGATAAAATTATATTTTAAAATAAAGAGAGTATTTATGGAGAAAAGACTAGATCTCTGATCTTTGGTTTGTTCGTATGTTTGAGTAAGGCGTTTTAGCTGTGCATAGGAAATGTCAGGTGTTGTGTTAGAGTCCCAGCAACGAGACCCAGTGATTGGTGCAACCGTAACGGTTGTAAGGGTACAAAAACAGCCACTGCATGGCCGAATATCGATTGGTAAATTCCTCGCTCTCATTGCCGGGCAGAAAGAACACTGACCTAACACAGCAGTTATATTGGTATGAGTTACCCAGACGGTAAAGGAAAGCAACAATGCACGAAGGTATTATTATACAAGCATGATTCTGCAAACACTCCAGCAGAAGTTGTTGTAACTGGTTTAACAAAGACAGACCGCCGTTTGTTTGCAGGTGCGACCGATAGAGTGGACGCTTCTAAAGGCTCGATTTGAGAATGGTGTTGCCGACGTTAGTCGCTCTGCCGACAAACGCGGCAGGTGTTTTCCTATTTCCACAAAACGTTTGGTGGAACAGTTTGGTTCTCGCACCTAAAATTCGCGATTTGCGTGGAGCAACTTCTATCTATGGAACATCTTAAACCTTTGTAGGTTTATGAGACGGGTGGCTAATATGGAAGATGTATCGAGATATTGGAGTGCCGGAACGACCTGCGTAGTGACCTTGGAAACATTGAGGTGGTTCTGCTATGCACGAAGCAAAGCTCAGACGATGGCGAGGAACTTTCTACATAATGTTAAAGACGGTTTCATGCAACCTCTGTTATAATTGCTCGTGCTATAGCCGGAGTGTAGCAGTGGTTATTACCACCGAAAAGAAGGTGGAAATCGGGACAAGCTGGCACGCTTAAACTATACGGGCGGGTTTACCCGCTCGTTTGGTTCCCTTCTTATCGAGAATTTCCGACATCCTCAGACTCGTCATAGGAGATAAAATGGAAGGCATTTATCGTGAGTTGAAAGATAAAAGGTTGGTTAAAACTTCTCTACAGTGCTTAACTGGTAGCGGTGTGAGTGTAGATGTGGAAGATGCTTACGAACTCAATAACACTTGCCACGGTGCAAAACGAGGAGTTTTGCCTTGAGAGAGAGCACACTAAAGAAGAAGCGCAAGCAAACCTTATCTTCGCAGGCGGAATACTGAAATGCGACTGGTTTAAAGAACCTCTTACCTACTGCTAATATTGCTTGAGATCATTCAGTAAAGTTTGGGTGGAGGAACGAGTAAATCTAATTACTATGCGTCGATGGGTGCTTTTGTTAGACCCAGTTTGGTACAAATGCAGAGTAAGAGGTTAGTCGTTGTACGGCTAAATCTTAATGTAACACATCAGCATATTAGATAACTTCTATCGTTAAACGTGTGCAGGTGCCTCTTATCGTAAACAAAAGAGCACGGAACGATTAGGTCAAGACGTAGATGTTGCAGGTGGAGAGGTTAAGAGACTTTCGAGTATAAAGCCTTATTCGTATGCTCTGAACCCATCTCGTACGCTCGACCCACATACGCTTTTGTAGCGGCAGGCTATGCTCCGTTTAGCATCTTTCCACGAGAGTTAAATAACAGCTTCTTTAGACCTTAACCATACTCGATGCTAAGTTTCAGTTTGGGTTGGAAATACAAACCAGTAGAAGATTTGGAGTTGAAAGCTGCTTTTGGTGCGTTTAGAAAGTAATGCAGCAACTTCTCTCCAGGAACATAGGTAAAGACCAATCAGACGAGCACTTTTGGCTTCCTGACAGAGCAATGCAAACAAGCTCTATATTCGCGATGCTAATAGAAGTATCTTTATAAAGAATGACCCTTCTAAGTGCATATGCGCTCCTCAAACCCATTTGTCCTATTGGTGGAATCTATCATAAGAAAGAAAATAGGGCTGGGTGATTACTGATTTTTCGTGCCACAATAACTATAATCCATACTTTCGATGCGCATGTCAATGTGAAACCTCTGCAGGTATGGAGACTAAAAGAGATATACAACCGTTCACGCTCAGGATTTGAGGGTTTGGGGTATTGCAATTCGACTCTGGTGAGACTCCATTCTATATCTCACTGTTTACTTTAAAAGTCGATAGAATCAGGTAGCGACTATTATTCTCTTGAGAATACAACTTTATCTCATTCAGCTGCATTCTTCCGTCATACTGCACCTATTCTTATAAAAGGAAAATGTATGTTTATTGGCACCTTCGCAGGCCTGAAGAGTCCCTAGCAATTCGGACGTTCAAGAATTGGCTCGTTGGATGCTGCTCTACATGGAGACGTTTCAAGGGCTTTGGAACAGTACATGAAAGAGAGTTGGTTTGATAAACTTCAACCCCTATCTCACCTCACTTGCGTATGCTGCTTACAACAACGAGAACTTACCACCAAGATGGCTGCCCACACTAATTCTACCCTCTTTCCTCGCTGCAAAATCATACCAGTGCTGGAGATATAGAATCAGGCCCCGGAGTTTCTCAGTTGGGGTAACATTAACCCAACTTATAAGGAAGAGAAAATCAGAATGGGAACTTAGGAAGCGTGGAGCTTTACGTTTTGTTGAAAGATAGATTGAGATGTTACTTTCGGTGTTTATACACGAAGAAACTTCGATGAAATGGGTCCAATGATTACACCAAGGTGCGGGTGGACTGATTATTCGCTCCATGCTAATGTGGCAAGAGAATGAACTCTAATAAATGGTATGGAATTGAGTATTTTCTTCCAGCAATATAAAGGCTAAAAAGCTTTTCTTGGAACCTAGTTTGTTATTCTTATACAAGACTAATATACAAAACTCTTTTAATCCAGGGTCGCGTTATCGACTTAGTGAGGCGGTAATGGATTTGCTTTGAAGGTTTATCACTGCACGTGGCTCTATTCTCAATTCGCTTTCCGTTGGACTAGGCGGTAAAGAAGGGACTTCCTTTGTAAGGAAACAGAAAGGGTGAAAGTGCACAAACTCACGATGTCAGCTTCGAGAACTGCCAACAAAAACAAAGCTTCTTAAAGTGCTTGCGAGAGGGTTCAGCCGATCCTAAAGTACACTGGCTCGATAGGAAACATGTTTTCTTATAAAACTTCCACTAGTGTATGTTTGCAACATTCAAAGTTTGGCAATGTTGTTCGCGCGCCCAGATCAAAGTTCCGTGCCTTCTATAATGACTTATCATCTATGACGCATTCGATCTCTTAAATAGATGGGCTAGGAGGAGATGAGACACATAGCAAACATTCAGCGATATTAAGTAATTTCCAGTTTACAAGCGATAAGGAACACCTAAAGACTGGATTTATGGCAACGCTCTATAACTACAGCCGATGGAGGCTGGCGAAAGGGCGGGCTTTATTCGTGTGAAGAGATTTCTTTAACCTACGATTTCCCAACTAATGTGTTTAAAAATGCCTGCCATTAAAAACATGTCGATAAGGAGCTTCGGCTGCGGCTTATTTCTTAGTCTACGCTGATGGAGAGCTTAACATGGTCAAGATCCTGGATTCTTTAATGTCGAAGGTGGTGTTTGCTTCTCCAATGCCAAAACAATGCACTTTAACAACTCAAAGTAGGAATTTAATAAAGGCAAAAACAATGAAGAATAGGCCATACATATATAATAGGTGCTTTATTAAAGCCTTGGCTTTTGCTTTTACGTCGTGTAACGTTCCTTCAGATAAAGTTACCCGATAATCGCTATTAGAGATAAGAAAACCAGGGTGCTACCGATTGTTGGTAACTGCTTGTCGAAACTCACCCTGCTTCTCTGAGAATGTATTCTGATAATGTAGACGAGGCACGATAATCCTTCATGGAGTGCTGCTGATAGATTTCAGGAACAAGCATTTAAGTGTGAGGGCATAACTGCGGTAGCTAGTCAAGAGACTCCTCACCAACTTTGGGACGGCTATTATTCGGCTGTTGCAGCAGTCAATTTTCGATGCTTGAGACATGTATGAAAAGGCACCTAATAAAGAAAGATTACTTTAAGCTCAAAAGGTGAAAGCTTTTAGCGCTTCATGGAAGCTTGTCGCAATGTTTCAATTAAGCTAGCATGTGCCCTGCTATAACTTGGCCACCTTTAACAGCTTCAGCAGCGATTAGGTTTGCCTGTATCCCTTATATTTCCACTGAAGAAACAGTGGGTGCTCAATACAGGCGTGGAACCTTCATAGCTGAACTCTATCAGATAGAGACCTTTGGCCAGAAGGTTTGAGCCTTAGTGGGTAACTTCTTCTAAATCTTCCTAAATTTCCAGCTCGCCTCTATGAAGCCTGCAAATGCTCTCGCAGCACGTTTCATATCTATGTCAGCAGCTATCAAAAGGCAGTGGGCCATGCCACTGAGTCTTCGAACCAGGCCCTAAAAGCAAGGCTAGAGAGACTATGGGGGCATGGAACAAATTAGAAGAATCAAATGGTCAGAGTTCAAACAAAAACGATTACATTCGTAGTGATAGTCACAGCAAATATCCTACACTGATCAGTATGCAAGTGGTGAGGGAGCTAGTAACGGACCAATGTTAATAGGAAACCGTTACCTCTCATGGCACAACACTTTCTAAAAGAAACCTTACAGGCGTTGGGACCGCTAGAATAATGCAAGAAAGTCTCAATATCCACTTTCCTTGTGATTTGTGCCAGCTCCCACCCATTTATCAAAGTATATCTTGCAAGAAAGATGCAGCTGTCTGTATAAATGTGTTAATATACAAACCAGGTTGCAGGGCATGGCTTATAGCGGAAGTGTGCCGTGTTTAATACCGATGAAACGCTACTTGTGCGTGCCGGAAACAAATGCGCTAACTCAGGAAATTACAAAGGCTGGCACCTTTAGCCGACTTAAACGCGAGAGCTTGGTGTCTTTACAAAGAAGGGACACTACTAACATAAAGAAATAAAAGATTTTTATGCGTCTATGGCGTGTCTACACCATTTAAACCAACGCCTAAAAAGCAGTTCCATACTCTCTTTAGCACTAGACCCTGAGCACAGAGAGACCACTCTGACAGCATGTACAGTGCGCCGACTGTTGCTTTACACGAGGATTGCGCTTACCGAGACGGCAAAACGATGTGGGTTAACTATGTATGAGAAAGTCACATTAACAGTGAAAACTGAAGGTTAGAAACGCTTGCCGATTCAATGGAAGGTAGACTGACCCACGATTCGCCATTCAGTTGCCACAAGACGTTGCTTCAAAGCTGTGGGTTACAACTAGTCCTCATAACAAATAATCACTTTTAAATAGAGACAATATGAGAAAAATATCAATAGTTCTTGGAACGCGTATTTATATCGTTAGGCTTTGTTTGTTTCTTAGTGGTGAAGACAAACCAAAGTTCCAGAAGTCTATACAGCCAAGATGTTACGCGCAATGCTGCACCAGAAACATGGGTGACCCAGCTACACCTATCCCTTATAATGTAGAAGTGCAGTACAAAGTTGAGAGCATAAAGGCAAACACGACTTCTTACGCGCTAACTGCTGCCACGACTCTGCTAAATCAGCGCAATTAGCCATATGAGTTAAGTATTTATGGTTCCGATACTTACTTAACAAGTAACGTGAGTCAAAAGCACTAGCAAAACAAAAGTGCTCCACGGCTCACCCACAAATGGTAGAGTTCATCGGCATATACTCTAAAGTCAGCAGACCGAAGTTGCCAGGAACTGCTGAGGGTGGATCTAAGGTTTGCTTTGCTCTACAAAGTGATGAGACGAGCTAACTTGCAGGCTTTTGAAAGATTATAAGCTCCTTGCGTACCTACTATTTTCACACAATGCTACCTGAGTTTACACGCATTTTGGAACCAACATCAAGCCCTACGACCCTGAATGCGAGCCGCATAGCAGAGTCCGTATATGTAGTGGAGAGCTGGTATTCTAAAGGAAGTCAAAGAGAAGCTTTACATCCGTGGCATGATGCAGGCTCCTCCTTATGCAATGGATCAAGGGCGTAGAGCTTTGCGGAGATGCTTGCTTATTATGTAACACTTGGTGATTGCAGGTGGGATACTCATTCTCTTAAGGGCCTGCGAGATAAGGGAGCTGCGCTCATCAATCAAAAGCTCAGCTTATGTTAAAAGTTATATGCAAACAGCATGGAATGTAGATATCGACGAGGTTAAGGAACAGTTGTTTTACGTCGTTCTGGAGCCGAATTCTAGAGATTGAGTTTAAGCGAATTAAGATAAGCATAATGATGAAGAACGTTATATATAGCCTGTGGCGTTAAAGCCTCACTTAGGGTTTGCAGAGTTGTTTGCACGACGGTACAAAGCTATTCGGTAAAGCCTACGGCTGTTCGTTTAACGAACCAAGCTGTGAAAAGAAACACGTGAACTTTTTAGAGAGTGCGCCGACGCGGGTTGGCAGCCTCAACTACTACAGGAAGGAAACCATTTCTGGTGCACATTCTTACCCTGCTTTTTAAGTTTAAAAGACGGAAGAGAGTGATGGTAGTAATGGGCGACAATTTTTGGTGCCAGAAGAAACCGCAACATCTACTTACGACATTGTGTTAAAGACAGAAGAAGTTTGGTTTTATCTACTCGACACCTATAACAAAATAGATACTCGCTCTAACAGAAACTTCTTTAGGTGTTCCTGAAGGGACAACAAGGCGACTATGAGATTTATTATTCTTGCTTATGAGCACCCGACGAGTATCTTTCTTCGTGCGAGAAGCGGTGGAGAAACAATATGTGTGCTCACTCGTATGAATAAGGATACGATTGGGCGTCGTATGTGACTGGGTGCTATATAGAGTTAAAGGGGGCATTAACTTCCTAATTCTTTTCCACTTCTTATGGCAGATAAAGAGACACCTTAGCCCGAAAGGAAATATCGACGTAAAGCACCAATCGTTTTAAAAGGTAGAGTGCAAGGTGTTAAATGCATCATACCATTTCACTTTTAACGACAAAGGTGTCGGAGTTACGAGTCGCCTATCTTATTTAATGGCGAAAAGCGCACTGTACTGTGTGGAACGAGAGCAACAAACACTTTCCAAAGGTGGCAACCCTATTAGCTACTATGTTCAGCTTTACCTCAAGGCTATAAATCTATCGATTTTTGGTATGGAATTCATGGACGGTTTCGTTACTAATCCTTCCCGTCAGAGATGGTAGCGTAGGCTCAATTTAACACCCGGAAACAGTAAAACATTTATGAAAGCACAGCTAAATATGCATACCATCAAGAGTGAACTCTCGTCACAGATGTTTCGTATAATTTGCTTGCCGCTTATACCTGCTTGCTTCAGAGGAACTAGCAAAGTGGTATTGGAGCGCAAAGTGCTACCTGAACCCAACAGGTAAAGTTGCAGGAGGTATTCGTTTAACTCCTGTTGCTACTGTGGATAAGAAACGACAGGTGTTACCCGAAGATGGAAGCTTATTTTTAAATGGGAGCTGAAGAGCTACAACAAAGCTATTTGTGTGTCTGCTGCCAACGAGTCGCGACCTGTGTTATTGGACTCTTGGGTGTGGGATTCAGCTTAGATAATTTCACAACCTATTGTGAACGAGACAGGGGCGAAGCTGCGCGCGCATTCTTTATCCACTCTTATTACAGGAATTAAAAGAATCATAAACCACTCAACTAAGTAATTAGCTTAATGAGAGCATTTAATATAATATTTTCTGCTATGGCGGTGTGTTTATTTCACATTCTAGTGGCGTGTTTTCTACTAACGCCAGCACAGAGACAAGTACTACAATCTCCTATCAGTAGTAGCTTAGTTCGTCTGCTACACTCTCTCTGTGAGAGGTGTGGTGAAAGAGTTGTTTATGCAGAAAATGGAGCACTGCCTGTGCAGAAGACGCATAGTTAATCATGAAAATCAGGGAACAAAGGGTGTTGTAAAAGCATCAGCTCCAGCCTAATGGCACATCGCGAAAACTGCCTTTTGAGTGCTTAGAAACAATATGAGACTACACAGCGCATAAAATTGTACCGCTTACAAGGAAGGAATTTATATACTATGGATGCCACAAGATGAGGCATACTCTCACTATGACAAAGCTCTTAGTAAAAAGAAATGCGTATGGGTTCCTAACGATACTTGAGTGACCTATACCAAGCGAGGAGAGGGCTGGATTTAAGGTGTCGTACAGCAGTGAGTGTTTTGCGTGCAGAGGTGGCAGAAAGCTACCACTGGACACGCTCGTGTAGGCTGGATCGCTGCAGGTTGATGCAAAGCAGCTGCTAATGTGTGCGGGAAGAATAATCTACAAAGACATACAGACTCTCTTCGTGTAGTGCAAGCATCTCTCGACAACTTTGTGGCAGAAATTGAATATACAATGTGCAACCACGCTCGACAGAGGCTCAAAGAGCCTTGTGCCTTTAGAGTGTTGTTAAGATAGAAAAGGTTAACGACACAAAGGCTAAAAGTTTATTGTAATGTAACAGTACACTTGAAATTGATTTTCAAAATGGTGGCTTATGACTTTAATGCGCCTGTGGAAGAAAGGAGTAAGATTCAAAACAAAGAGAAGATAAGAATGGAAAAACATTTTATACCATGGAGTGGTATCATTTGCAGACGATTCTCGTAATGGGCATCTTACGGCTATCAATGGAACAAAAGACCAACTTTATTTGCATGTGAAACGATGAAAGGTGAACTCAGATTTTATAGGGTGCTACTATGCGCGCAGAAGTAAAAGGCAGTTGTTCCGTGGATATAGGTTGGAATAACTACACATCTACAAGCCCAACCCACTGTGTTAGAAATTGGCACACAAGGTGTTGAAAAAGTATATATCCAGCCTCGATTGGTAAAAAGTAGTAGTAAGCTCTGCAAATAGCTTATAAACCCATATTGCATAGACAGACCATGAAAGAGCATTTCTCCGGTTTGCCCTCTTTATTTTTATTTTCTTGCATGGTGTTTCAGTGGAGAAAAATCAGCTTAGCCTTATTTTTGCTTTTCACGCCTCATGTGTTACGCTGTAAAAAGGCACTATTCTTTTGTTTTCTTTTAGCAAAGCCTTTCAAGTATTATTGGGTGGCACAGAGGCTAAAAGACGCATGTAAAAGCTAGAGTTTAGGTGCTAAAACACAAGGAGTTTGTGTGCTACTAGAGCCTTACAAGCTATTGGCACACAAGAACCATAAAGCTATTGTGTGAGTCAGAGCTCTTAGCTTTTTCGCTGTAGAAAACTTATGTCCACAGCTGGATAGAAGCGAAAAGCCTCTATATGTTTAGGGTTAATGGCTTTCTATTTCTTTGCCTCTGTCTACTAAAACTCTAAAGGCAGCAATGAAGGTACTGGAGCCAAAAGTAGCCCTAATACTGCCTTCAGAAACAAAGAGAGAGCAAAATCGTAACCGACAAACTGCTCACACACCCCTTTAAAAGGTTGTTTTAGAACGCCCTTTTATTAAATTGTTTAGCAACAATCAACCTAAAAATGTTTACTGTACGAGAACACCTACAAACAAAAACTAAAAAGAGTGTTTGTTATTAAAGCTCCACTAGCGTAATTTTATAGGAAATTTAGTAAATAAAGCATATTTATGAAAAGAAATAAAAACTACTACTCTGTACTCTGTGTGTGTCGTTGTAACTCCTTCTATGGCACAGTTGCCCAGAAATAACCTTCAGTATCGAAGGGGTACATTTCGGTGGAGACGCTTTCTAGCGATAAGCAAACCTATCATCATATCTGCCACTGGTGTGGCCTTGCGGCAAGAGAACTCTCGGCTATTGGCCGAGAGTGTATGCCGACGGCTAACCGGCCTGAAAACAGGAGCAGGGTGAGCTACGTGAAAGCTATATCTATCGACGAAGCGCAAAATGTACGCCATAGAGGTGAGAACCGTAGTAGATGCGTTCGACTACGCCTTACGGTACTTTTCGAGCCCTAGCGGAGGTCAGACGTGCTGGGTGGCACGACTTGTTCCTTATATGCCTGGTGATTGATGGCAATCGAAAACTTGTTGTAAAGCACAGTAGCTATACTCGATGAAAATAGACAGCCGAAGAATTGTTTGAAAAGGTAGAAGAGGGCGTGCAAAACGAAATAAACATGAAACATTATTATAGGTTGTTGTGCTATTGTGGGCTGTAACAAACAGTGCTTGGAACAGAAGAACATAAAAATTAAAACTCACAGGTAGTGTTCAAACAGACACTCTCTTATCTGAAAAGACGAAGAGATAGGCACCAAGTAGGCAAAGAAAAGTTTTAATGTACTTACATCACCTCGATGCACAAAGTCTTATGTTGACACAGTGCACGTTTAGAATATAAACGCAATCCACTACCCGGATTTAGACCAGACTTTGCTTATTCGGGTCTCACCTCTTTATATGTAAAGGTCGTTATAAGCAAGTAGAACTCACCTTAGGCTCTTTTTTACGAGCAGTTTGGTGATAGTTTTATTCTTCGTAGCTACAAAAACCATAAGTTTAGGGGTGAACAATATGCTTTGTAAGGGCGCGACTGTTAGCAAACCCTTTGTGAGTGTTAAGCTAAAAGCGTTTTGTTGCCAGAAACAAAATGAGATATGTGACTAAACAGCGCTCAAAGCTATATGGAACAGATGTAGAACTTAGTTTGAACGATTGGTTTAGCCGTTGTACCACAAACACCTACATAACAGTGGGCGCATCTTATGTGAAAAAGAAGCAGAAGCAGAAGAACTCTATTTGCATTTCTCCTTGTATCGTTTGCGCTTTCCTGAAACCGTTCACTTATTTTGATGTGCGTGCCAATATGCAACATAGAGCGTGGAATGTGTTAACGGGAATATGCTTATAAAGTCAAGACCCTTCTTACGACAATGGCTACATTTATCTCATAATGGCTATGTGGGCATGGTGTCTGGTTCTTATTCTAAAGGGTTAAGCTTTCTTTACAAAGCTAAAACAGGGTATAAACATGAGTTTCCGAGAAGCGAAGAAGCATAGATGGTATGTCAAGCGTCGTTTAGTAACCATTTACCTGCTTTCACTATGGAACACACCTACACTCTACCAGCTTTTATATCACTATACAGCAGCAACGCTGAGCCAGATGAGCATCAAGGAACAGCTCTTACCACCTTTCCTAAGGGTACAGTGATAGGAGGCCAAATATGGAACAACTAAAATTGAACCTATCTTATGCCATGGAATGGAGATAAAATACAGACAATAAGGAGATAAAACGTGGTTGTAAACAAAGCTTTTGGCAGTGGGGAGGAGATATTTGTTATCAAGATTTCAACTTACAACTAAGCACAAAAGCTCTCAATAAACGCAAACTGAAATCGCATAACTCCAACGCTACAATGAAAGGGTGATTAAATCAAATTTGACATGATAACGTCGCATATCTTTGTAGCAGATGTAAAACAAAAGTTGAAACAAATAAAATCACACTTCGCACCAGTTACGTCACCATCGAAAGATGCCGGTAAAGATTGGGCGTTTTGCTTTGGCAAATTTATCGCTTGCACCGCATTTGGATGTTATCTCTTGACCTATATAATATAGGTAAGTAAAATTCATTATTATCAAGGTTTATCACTTATAACAAAGGGGCGCACCGCTTACAAATAGGCTACGGAAGAACGTGCTGGCTTTAATTTAATGCTGGTGTGGTGGCCAATATATACCTGCTACAAAGGTTTAACCTATCTTATAACTATAATTTTAGTAACGATGAAATCTTTTTTATTTATATATATAGTGTATTGGCTTTGCTTTGTAGCTGTGATGGCATTAAGGAACCTGAAATCGTTTAATAAGACTTCCTAATTTTGGGAAACAACGAAATGTATAATAGAACTTTACAGGACAAAGATATCAATGTATCACCACATTGGCAAGCAAGAAATTCATGAGTTTCAAAAGCCTATACACCTAATCAAATCATACCCGTTGCTATTCAGCCACCACTAAGTTGGCGATAAGTAGTGGAGATATTGTGGGCTTAAAAACCTCTTTCGGCGACGAATATTTTTAAACCTTTGGGCGTAAAGTGGTATTCCTCGTGTAGAATAAACCGAGCAAAGGCGACCTTTAAGATTGGTGAAGTAGACAATGGTTGCCTGATATTCTTGGTAAAAGGCAGGTGTTTCGCTCATTCTTGAGCATTTATCCTGAATGGCCTCAGTTAGACATCAAACGCGCATGGTTTCTGTAGAAAGCACAACAAACAAAGCTTCAATTTAATAACTTTATGAAGATAGTATTAAAGCTATTCAAACACTACAGGAAGAGTTGACGAAGAATATATACATAATCGTATTAACTAGAGATGCCATAAACGGTGTTTGGGGCAGAAGAAATTAAGTTGGAAGAAGGTACAAAGAGGTTGTTAAAAACAACCTACACGCTACCTAAAAATGTAAATGTTAAACATGTGTATGTAGTGGCTTTTAGTAATATAACAACAACGACGACTTAGGGGTTTACAAGTGGCCAAGGAATAATTTAATAAAGTGTTTTTATTCATTAAAAAACACTATCTTTATATTTCGAGATGATTTATAGGTATTTAATAATTTCAAAACTTTTAAAAACAAATGAATATAGAAAAACATTTACTCTTTTTTGACATACTGGCCAAAGCATATTTATGTTTGCTAACACTTTCACAAACTACTGATAAAAGCTTTGTTTTTCGCTACAGAAGATGAAACAGAGATAACAGATGGTGCTGTAATCAACGTAAAGTCCTGCGTTTAGAAGAGTGATTCTATGTCATTGGATAAAGCTCTTTGTTGTTAAAAACGATTCTGATGTTAATTTAGGCGCAACGACGTTCAAGATGCGTGTAACAAATATTACGAGGTGGAGAGGTTCTTCTTGCAGCTTTAAATTTTGAAGGTTCTGCAGCAACGTTTGAGTGATTTTTGAGTTCTGGCGAAGGGATTGCAATATAAGTCAAAGAGATATAGAAGAAGTGTTCTCTGCTGGCTCCTGAATCTAAAACTCAAAGAGTGCTACAGTCGTAAGTAGAGCTTTGTGCATCTAAAATTAACGATGATGGCACTTATGGAAGAAAAAGAGTTACACAACAAACAATAACCTTGGTTTTAATAGAAAGCGAGCTCATAGCCTTGTATTTTGTAGATAAACAAGGTAATGTTATAGAAAGATGGTGCTACTATTTATTTAGATGAGTGCAGTTGTGACCAAATTCGTTTGGGTTGGAAGAAAATAAGTCAGGCTTATCTATTTCGTAGTGTAGGAACAGAAAATTTAAATGCAATGTTAGTTAGGCAGGAAAGTGGCTGAACTTAAAAGATAGAGGCTAATTTTTCAAGTTTGTTGCGAGAAGAGATGTAATTATTTGAGACGGGTGATAAAGGTTAGTACTCCTTCAAAAAGCAATTGTTGGAGATGCATCAGGCAAATACTTCAATAGATACTGAGTTTGTTTCTCTACAAAGTAAACCTTCAGTAGGAATTTTAAATATGCAAATCTTCACAGCTAAAACAAAGTGGAGGTGGGTATCTGTAAAGGCCAAGCGCAAGCTAAAAAGTGAGTGGTGGCTTTAGCACTCAAAAAGCTACACAGGTGTTGAGCTGGTAGGTGCTAATGTTGCAAGAGACGTTACAACAGTGTTTATTGCACAAAGGAATGCTAGTGTGGTAGCAAATGCAACTAAGTTTGAAAGGCTTAAAACAAAGGTGTATATGTAGTTCAAACTTTACAATAAAGTTAGTTTGTTACTAAAAAGTATATGTGAAGTAAAATTTCTTTCTTTCATGAAAAACAAATATAAAAACATAGCACATTGCCTATTATGGGCAATGCTGGTTTTATAAAATATCCGGATTGCATGCAGCAGACCCCGTGTCTGTTATGGCGATATCTCGTGGAGGTGTATTGGTGGAAGCAAATGCAAATTACCAATACAAAGGCATCGCTTATGATTGACAACCAAAAGTAGAGACTCCAGTAACCGACATTGATTATGCTATTTGGTAGGTTCTGAAGAGTCAAAAACATTCATTACACCTTTAAAGAGCCTTTGAGGAGGAGATTACACTCAAATGATAGAGGTGAAATTCCACCTGCAAAGAGATAGCGTTAGCGAGGTGATGTTTATATTAAAAATGCTAATGGAACACCAAACGGCTATTCTAATCCTTATGCTACGGTTCAACACAACTTTTATCTAAATTAGAAAAAGAAAAAGTAGTGATGGAAGAATATTCTGCTATGTGGTGCCATTGTGTGTCCCTAAGGCTGTAGCGGCAATGGGACCACTTAGCAAAAACATTATCCTAACGACTTTATCGGTATGGCGGTGCATGGTGATGCTCTTTCTTGTAGGAATTACGTTACATTGCAATCTAAAAATAAGTATTCCTAATATTGTTGTAAATCGTTTGTATACAGATAAAAGCAATTATTGTTGGGTCGTCTGATGCCGAAGAAAAAGTTTGTTGCAAAACAGAATTTTATATAAATGAGCTGAAAAAGGGTGCTAAAGCATTAAGTGAAGTAAAAGGCAGTGTGGGATAAAGAACGAAAGAAGAATATAAATGTAACCCTAGAAACTACATTTAGACTAATGACGAGAACAAACACTCATGCCTTAGCTTATGTAATGATTAGCTAGCGGCCTATAACTCTGCTTGGCGTCAAGCATATATTATGGTGATACATTTATAAGGTATTATACCCTGAAATGGATGTATATAGTAGTGGAGGAACTGATAAGTGTGGTGGTTTAGTTTATGATAACATTCCTGTGAGAGCAGAAGGTATAAATAATGGTATAGCAGGAAGCATTCTACTCCGATTGTAGTTGATAAAACGCAAACACATAGTTATACATTTACAAATGTAGAGAGTGATTGAAACTTAAAACAGAGAAAGTACAGAAGTGTGTTGCTTTTGTTGAAGTGGGACTGAAAGACTAATGAGATTGTAAGTACAGATAAAACATCTGTATTTATTTAAAGTATGAATACTGGTATTGATAACAACAGCGTAGATGCGACAGACAAAGTGGCACGCTATAATGTAAACAGTGAGACGTAGTTGCTCCTGTTAAAGGTATCAATATAGTGAAATTTAACGACAGAGTATAAAAGAAAGTAGTTGTAGAGATAGAGACAACTAACTGGAAAAGAAACAATGAAGACACGTTATATAACACTCTTCTTTATAAAGGCAATTGATTGTATAACGCATTGAAAAGTGCATCTTTTAATGTTATAATCATTAAAATAGGGGACATTTGATGAAAAAGTATCCCTTTTATATCTGATGAGTTGAAACTTATTGGATAGCTTCAGTAACTTCAGCACCAGCACTTTTAAAGTTTAGCCACTTTCTTAGCAGGAATAGCAATTTTTGCTTTGTTGCAGGGGAGTTGATACCCGTCACGAGCAGGACGCTCGTTTACGCTAAATGTACCGAAAACCGATAAGTTGTGCTGCTTCTCTTTTACTAAAAGCTTCCATAATAACTTCTGTTGTTGCGTCTAAAAGCTTTCTTAGCTTGAGCTTGAGTAAAGCTCTGATTTTGCAACAATTTGTGACACGAGTTCTGTTTGTTCATAAAATATAGTGTTTTTATTGTTAAAAAGTTTCTCCTGTTGTTATAAATATGTAGCAAATATAAGAAAACATTTTTATTACACAAACAAAAAGCCTGAAAAATATTCTCTTTATGCTAGCGTGTTTATAGTCTTTATACACTATTGAACGGACTGTATCCACGCTCATTATTGGTATTTTAAGAAAAGAACAATTATGCGAAATATTCCCATTATAACACTTGTTGATTATAAATGTTATTGTGTATCTTACCCATATGTTGCAGGATTTACCACATCGTCGGGCATGCCTCTTGATTTAAACGATTGGTTGGGTCTTCATATTTTCTTAGCTCCTAACTTTCATTTTTATCAATTCTTCACTTATATGTTTTGCTCATGCAGGCTTAACACATCTATTCTTTAATATGTTCGCACATTATGGATGTTTTGAGGTGTTGTTGAGAGTGTGTGGGTGAAATAGATTTCTTGTTTATTATCTTGTATGTGAGTATTGGTGCAGGTTATGCAGAAATTGGCTCAGTTGCAACTCTTTACTGGACACAGGTGGATTTAATGGGCAATTATTCAGTGTTGAGACTTGTTACATCAAGCATCTTCGTGAGGACATCTATAAATAAAAGCAACAACAGTGGGTGCGTCTGGTGCCGTGTATGGTATCTTGTTAGCTTTTGGAATGTTATTCCCCAACCAACGTTTGTTTATCTTTCCTATCCCGGTTCCTATAAAGCGAAATTCTTTGTAGTGATTTATGCTGCGATAGAGATGTTCTCTGCTATGTCAGGGAGCAAACAGTCAAGTGGCTCATTTGGCTCATTTAGGTGGTATGATTTTTGGCTTTTTATTGTTGGAAATATTGGATAAAGAATCCTGCTTCGGCTATAAAAGTTGACGAGATGATGAAAAGAATTTCACTTCTTTCACTCGCTCTAAAATCATAAAGTGCATCTTTCAAACGAAAAAGATGTACACGAATACACACTTATACTGATGTAGACCAAGAATACAATGCTCGAAAGCAAGCAGAGCAAAAAGAAGTAGATGCTATATTAGATAAAATAAGAAGAAAATGGTTATGATAGCTTGACCAAAGAGGAAAAACAAAAAGCTATTCGATCAGCATAATTCACGTTAATAACAATTAAATATTTATGATATGATATCTGTTAAAGACACCTTATATAATATATTAAAAAGGTAATAAATGTTTTTGTTATATTAGGTATGTTGGTTACGAGGGTATGCTTATATCTTTAATCCCTTAAATCATTCAATCTTAGCTACGGCTACTTGGCATTCCCTATCTTTATCGGAATGAACTTTGTATTCCTCTTGTTTTGGGCTTTCACAAAGTTGAAATATGCTATCTTCCCTTTTTATCGGATTTGTGATATGTTACCATCCTGTGAGGCTTTATATGCCTCTAAATGTTTTCTACTGATAGAAGAAAAAGAGCGATTTTGAAAGTGCTTTCTTGACAATGAAGTGTTGGAGATAGTATCTTCGGAAAATAAAGCTACCGTCAGGATAGCATACTTGATTATCATTGTGAAGGCTAATGCAGATGTGGTTTGTTTACAAGAATCGCAGAACTGGTTTGGAGATAATAAGATTGACAGTACTTTAAAGGCGCATTATGCCTACGATTATCAAGACTATTCTCATTCAAAAGATAATCAATGTGGATATTATCACGATATCCTATTGAAAAAGACCTCTCGAATTGATTACAATTCTTATGGTAATTTAAGTATTGCAACACAATTGAAAAACGCCACGAGGAAGCGTTCTTTTTAGTGAATAATCATTTTTGAATCGAGATGCTTTTAACTCCTGAAGATAAAAAGACTTTTAAGGGTATTCTTACAGGTAAAAGGTGAGAAATAAAGCCGCATGGAAAAGAAGGCTTTGTTTTGTTTAAAAATTGGCAGTGGCTACTAAACGACGTGCACTTCAGGTGAGAAGCAGTAAAGCCGTTTTCTCGCTTCTCATCGAAGAACTTCCCACTATTGTATGTGGTGATTTTAATGAAAGGGCTAGACTGGTTATGCTGTAAACACGCTATCGAAAAATCTTAAAAAGTGCTTTGTTGAAACAGGAAATCTCTTTGGTTGGAGTTATCATCGTAGTGGAATGTATGTAAGAATAGACCATATTCTTTATTCGGAAACACTTTACTTCTCTACAAACAAAAGGTTGATAATAGTATAACAGAGCGATCATTATCCTATGTTTTCAGCTAATCTTCGATAAATAATTACTGAAATATAATAAAACGCTGATAATGTGTTTATATATATAATGATACTATCTTTGCACATTATATATGAGAAAACAATAATCAAAATAATAAAAACAAAATGCAAAACAAAGGAATTGTAATTGTAACAGCTAGTCTTATTGACCCCTGCAAGCATCTTTCTACTTTGTCTTTTTCGTTTGCTACTCGCTACTATGATAGCAAGGCATCTGAACTAAAGACCCTATTGCACAGCAGGATTATAAAAGATTCTGTTAAGTATCTTGGCATCTATTCTTACCAGAAAATGCTTAGAAACTCAAATTGGATTAGGTCTCGACCTTAAAGGAGGTATGAACGTAATCCTCGAGATTTCTGTACTGATGTACTTGAAACTCTGGCAGATCACATAAAAGCAGATCCATTCTTTGTGAAGGCGATGGATGAAGCAAAAGCACGAAGAAGAAACCAGTCAAGGCGATTTTGTTTCGCTTTTCATTAAAGCTTTTTCAAAAGAATGCAGCAGGTCATCATTTAGTTGAAATCTTTGTAACTCAGCAGTTGCAAGGTAAGATTTCTCCCTCATAGCTACTGACTGAAGGTAGAGAAAGTGTTAGAGAAGAGGTGAAGTCGGCTATTGATAACTCTTTTTCAACGTGGTGCGTACACGTATTGATAAGTTTCGGTGTTGTGCAACCAAATATTCAAAAAGTTAGAAGGTCAGGAAGGACGATATCATGGTAGAAAATGCCTGGTATTAGAGAGCCAGAACGTGTCATGAAAGCTTTACAAGGTAGTGCTAAACCTTGGAATTCTGGGAGACATTTAACTCTGATGAGATAGTTCCTTATTTAGTACAACTCGATCAACGTTTTGGCAACGGGCGAGGTTTCTAGCTGATACAGCTAGCAGTGAAGACTCTGCAAAGGTTGAAAAAAGCAGGCAGAAACCCTAAGTTTGAGATGAAAGGCTAACGAAAAAGACAATGGAAAAGTAGAACTTGCATAACAGATGCTGCAACATAGCAGAAGTCAAAAGCGTCATCATCCATTTGCTGTCCATGCTACAAACTACAGGAAATGGTGCTCTTTAGCCCTTGTAGGTTTTGCAAGCGTAAGAGATACAGCCGAAATTAACAAGGTTATTTATTCAACGCTAGCAAAAGCAAGTCTTGCCTTCAGACCTTTGAAAGCTAATGTGGAGTGCAAAGCCTGAAGACGATTTTGACTGTAAAAAACATTTACTGGATTATATGCTATCAAAGTGACTACAGCAAACGGACGTAGCACCTCTTGAAGGTGATGTTGTTACAGATGCAAAAAGACCAATTTAACCCTACAACAGGTGCTCCTGAAGTTAGGAATGACAATGAATACTGAGGGTGCAAGACGTTGGGCTGCGCTTACAAAGGCTAACACAGGTAAGGCAATTGCTATTGTTCTTGACGGTGTTGTTTATTCTGCTCCTCGTGTAAATGGTGAGATTGATGGCGGACAATCTTCTATTTCTGGTAACTTTACCATAGAAGATACCAAAAGACTTAGCTAACACACTTGAAGTCAGGACGTATGCACTCATGCACGAATTGTACAAGAAGAAGTGGTTGGACCAACTTTAGGTGCTCAATCTATACAACAAGGAATTGTATCTTTCGTTATTGCTTTCGTGGTGTTAATGGTTTACATGGTTATGATGTATGGCTTTACACCGGGTATGATGGCGAATATAGCTCTACTGTTGTTAACCTTTTTCTTCACATTGGTATTCTAACGTCGTTCCAAGCAGCATTAACTCTGTCGGGTATTGCAGGTATGGTACTCTCATTAGGTACTGCTGTAGATACGCGCAAAACGTGTTGATATATGAACGTACGAAAAGAAGAGTTAGAGCAGGGAAAAAGATGTTCGTCAAGCAATGTCTGAAGGTTATCGCAATGCATTCTCTGCTATTTTCGACTCAAACTTCACATCAATCATCACAGGTATCATTCTTTATGTATTCGGAACAGGTCCATTAGAGGATTTGCAACCACATTGATTATTGGTATTATCTGTTCATTCTTCACCGCAGTATACTCACTCGTCTTGTGTTTGAGAACAGAGATGGAACAAAGGAAAGTGGTTAACTTGAGCTTTACTAACTAGGGTGTTTCTCAGTAAACTCAATGACCAGATACCACATGTCGGTTTCATGAGCTTCTATAAGAAAAACATTCAGTGTTGTAGGAGTATTTAATCCTGTAGCTATTGTGGTTAGCTTTGCTGTTCGTGTATTAAGTAGAGAGTATCGACTTTCACTAGGTGGACGCAACTATGTTGTCACCTTTGAAACGTCCCAGTTGAGCCAGAACAGATACGAGGTGGAATCATTGCAAAATGCATTCCCCGGGCACAACCACAGGTGCACTTGCATTGGGACAGACCGTAAAAACTATCAGCATATCAACCAAACTATAAGATCGAGTCTAACAGTCCAACGGTAGATGATGAGGCAGAAATAATTCTTTATACAAAGCATTAAGAAAGCTAATCTTGTTTCTCAATCAAAGCGTTGAAGCCTTTAAGAAATCCAGATATTACGTCAAGGAGGTTCAATCATTAGTAGTACCAAAGTAGGTCCTTCAGTCGCTAAAAGATATCACTTATGGAGCTATCATAGTGTTGTATTAGCTTTGATTGCCATCTTCTTATACATTCTTCTACGATTTAGAAACATGGCTTTTCTCAGTAGGTTCAACAATTGCATTAGCAATCGATACCTTAGTTGTTTTAGGTGTATACTCAGCCTATGTTGGGGTTGGATGCCATTACTCGTTGAAATAGACCAAAACCTTTATTGGAGCTATCTAACAGTAATAGGTTATTCTATTAACGATAAAGTGGTAGTGTTCGACCGTATTCGTGAGAACTTAAAACTACACCAAAAAGCAAGATTACAAGAGCTTATTCAACGACAGTATCAACCAAACTTTAACTAGAACAATAAACACTGCAACATCAACCTTAATCGTATTAGTTGTGCATTTTGTTCTTAGGGAGGTGAAAGCATTCGTAGCTTTGCTTTCGCAATGAGCTCTAGGTGTTGTAGTCGGAACCTTATCTTCAATTTTCGTTGCAGCCCCAATCGCTTTCTTAACTATTAGAAGAAATAAGAACGATAAGCGTGCAATAGAACATGTTGTTGAAGCGTAATATATAGAAAAAAGATGGAAGTTACACCTATTTATATATAGAGGTAGCTTCCATCTTTTATCCCTTTTATCATCAAACCAAACCACTATTACCATTTTAACCACTATCATTTTGTACATAAAAAGGTAGCTTTTACATAGCTAACCCAGCAGAAAAATAAACGACTCAATACAAAAGTCCTTGCCGAAAGCTTTAACAAAAGTAAAAGTGATGCATGTAGAGAGTTGTAAAAAGATATTTTATTACTAACAATTTAATTCATTAACCGATTATGAAAAAAAGTTTACATTATTGGCTTGCGCCTTTGATGTCGTGTACGCTCGTAAATGCACAGCGCACACCCACCCATCCATTGGATATCAAAGGACGCAAAGTTACGACCAATTGCCACACTATTTTTAATAGCTGGGAGCCAGGAACACAGCCTCAAGGAGTGTCGAGAATGGACGATGAGTTCTTTATCTCACGTGTAAAGCCTCGTACAAGAATTACAGAGCTAAACTATCAGGCTGATCACCCTGATGCCGATCCAAATCGTAAAATGTGTCTTTGGGTACCCCTCGACGACCCCACTTCAAAGTGGAAAGCACTTCCACGTTATTGCTTCGAGGGCGATAACTTTTAGTCTTTGGTCTTACATCGACATCCATGGTAACTGGACAGCACCATGGATGCGTGCACTAGCAGGCTTGTCAGACGTAGCTCATAAGAATGGTGTTAAGGTGGGATGTGTGATGAGTATTCCCTGGGCAACAAGAATATTGTTTCGTGGTTGGAATATGGGACCCACGCAATGAGTACTTAAAACGCTTACAGAACAAGATAGATCAAGGTAACTTTAAGAACTCAATGAAAGCTTGTTAAGTTGATGAAGTATTATGGAATTGATGGTCTTGGAGTCAACTCAGAGTTCACTTCTACGATGGGAAACATGACTACTCTTATTGAGTTCTTTGCAGATTGTCACAAAAAGCAAAAGAAATTAATTTGGGAATTCCAATTATATTGGTATGACTGAACCAATGAGTCAGGGTAGTATGCGCTCTGATGGCGGTCTTGGTTCACACAACGAAAGAATGTTTGGACGTAAGAGGGCCACGAGGTTACCGATATGATGTTTGCTAACTACAACTGGCAACATGGAACTTTATCTTCATCAGAACGTACCGCAAAGAACTTGAAAAGAAGCAGTTACGACTATTATGCAGGCTTCGATATTCAAGGTCGTGCATTGCGAAAATGGCAACTGGGGTGCTCTAAAGAACAGTCAAAAATATCTGTAGGTTTCTGGGTGCTCACTCTCAAAGTCTTATCCATCAGAGTGCAACCGACAACGGAACAAGCGATATAGCTATTCAAAAGCATACTTGCTCAAGCAAGAATTGATGTTTAGTGGTGGTAATCGTAACCCTGCAGCACACCCGATATCAACACAAGTTCAACACTTGCCAACGCAAGTCTAAAACTTTCCATGGTTTTGGCTGCTTTCGTTACAGCAAAATCAACCATTAACGAGTTGCCATTCGTTACCCGTTTCAACTTAGGTAATGGTCTTTCATTCCGCAACGAGGGTAAGGTAACATTCAACCACAAGTGGTATAACCTCAACACTCAAGACTTTATGCCTACTTGGAGATGGTGGATTACCAATAAAGAAACGATGCAAGTGAACTTTACTGTTGCATGAGATCTTGTTAAAGCAGACCTTATTTTTCGACGATGCTTACTTTGGTGGTTCATGCTTAAGCCTACACGGAAAAACTGAATTTTCACGTGTAAAAACTCTTTAAAACCTTATTGCCTGTAGACGGACAACACAAAAATTTCGCTTACATACAAGATGATGAATGGAACAGAAAGCAAGGCTAAAAAGTCTTTGTAAGTCTTTAAGAGATAACGTAACAGACTATAAAGAAATAGTGCTTCCTGCAGCACAAAAGCAGAGTGAATGGACTACTTTTGAAACTACATTAAGTGCATTAGGCATCAATTCAAATGCAGTCAAATTGCGATGATTGGTCTCTGTTGTTGCAAAGGCACACCAGAGAACTATGACCTTCACATAGGAGAACTTGCAGTGCGCAACCCACAGAGGTTCACGCACCCGTGCACAGCCTATTATTAAAGAAAAACAAATCATTAGAGGTCAATATAACACTGTAGACTTCAAACTTCGCTATGCAAGTAAAGAAGAATCAGGTGATATGAAGACTTATAATGAAGATGTAGACACTTGGTATTACGAAATTCTTTACCAACAAGAGGGTCAAGACGAAATGCTATTAACAACCACAGCGTCATGGGCTGCTTATGTTGTTGATGCGCCAATCGTTAAGGGAGGCGAAAGAAAAGCACGCTTCGGTGTTCGTGCAGTTGCTGCAGATGGCAAGACAAAGAGCGAAACAAGCTGGACAGCTTATGAGGAAATTCCTTATAACTCACCCAAAACAGATGTTGTTATCGATAAAGCTGTAGTGAAACCAGGCGAAACATTCACTCTAAAATTTGAAGATTACCTCATTGATGCAGCAAAAGAATGGAAAGCTTCTTGATGCAACTACAGGTAATGTGGTATATAGTGCAAATAATGCAACAAGTATCACCACTTCATTAGAAAATGTTGGTTCTTACGATCTTGTGCTTACTGACTGCTAAACGTCAAAAACACATGTAACTTGCGGTAAGGTGCAAATCACACCCAGAAAGCAACAGGTGCAGTACCTCAAAATTACCAACATCACAGCAGACAAAACAACTGTTGAAACTGGCAAAAATGTAACATATTCTGCAACTGCAAAAGAGGGTTCAGGCCATGTCTCTCGTGGTTTAGTGATAACAGACCCTAATATGTTTATGATGCCTGCAGACCTTCAAACAGGTAATAGCTACACTTATGCTCTTTGGGTGAAGGCAGATAAGTTTGCACATGATAAGGACGGAACCAACTTAATCAACAAAAAAATACTGTGAAAGATGGTTGGCCTCACAACAACTGGGGAGACCTTTGGGTTCAAGTTCGTCCACAATGGAAAGAGCACATGGCTAACGAAGTGGCGTTTAACACAATGGGTTGGGAAGATCACGACGAGCCAAACCCATCTGTAATGACAAAAAGAACACCCTATGTCAGTAGGCGTTTGGTATCACTTAGCCGTAACTCATAACGATAACGGACTACACGAAATGTTCGTAAAATGGTAAGAAAGTGGCTTCAGGTCGTCAACCCGTTTCAAAACGAAGAGAAAATAGAGGGTGGAACAGTTAAGGCTCAATACCCTGCAGATATTTTTTTATTGGTGGCGGTGGGTCTATAAGAGTGGCTTCAATGGTACTGTGAGATGAAATCCAAATATGGAACAAAACCACTTACAGAAGAGGAAGTTCAACGTGCAATGAAGGGCTATAAAGAAGGCGAAGTGCCTGCAGAATTGCAAGGATATTTCACCTTTGAAGACTATGAATGCAGACGGAACCTTCCCTAACTTGGGTAAAGGCGGAGCAGATCAGACAGGGTAGTTTAGTTCAACTTGTTGGTAGTGGTGGTGAAAATACCTCAACTGCAAGCTACGAAACACAACACTCAGACAACAATGTTTTAGGCTATCCAGGTATCGAAGGCACACTCGAAGTAACTCCAACATACACATGGACACTCGAAGGAGCAACCACTCCAAACGTCAATACCACAGCTGCAACCGTTACATATACCAACGCTGGGAAGGTGGGTGCAACCCTAACACTAAGCAATCGCTGGGAGAAGCAACCTTAACTAAGACTGAATTGGTTGAGGTAACAACTTCTACAGGTATCAACGGTGTTGAAAATGGTGTTGCTTTTCGAGGCATTCCCTAACCCATTTGTAGATAGTGTGAACCTTCGTTTTGCTGAAGGTGGAACCTATACTCTTAACGTATTGAACGCAAACGGCATGCTTGTTCAAAAGCAACTTGCTGACAACTGCTGCTGGAGAAGTAACCAACGTGAGCGTAACAGGTGCTAAAGGACTTTACATTCTTCAAAATCGTGAAGGACGGAAAGATCTATAAAACTATCAAATTAGTAAAAGAAAATAATAGCGTAATAAAAGGTGTTGGTAGGGCTAAAACAATAGCTCTTACCAACATTTTTCTTTTTAATCTAACCTATCAACATTGGTGAAAACGATGAGTTGCTACTTCCCTTTTAAAAACCAATCAAACATTGATTTTAACCGAAAACGCAACAACGCTAATAACACAAAAAGATATGTTTAGATAACTACTCTAATGATTAATGATAACGACTTTTATCAAAACTAAATTACATTTATAATCTCATTATGAAAAAGCTACTATTAGCATGTGGATTATTAACCTGTGCAACAACCTTTGCACAGCGAACTCCAACCCATCCCGCTCGACATTAAGGATGCGAAATATGCTGATCTACCCAAAGATTTCGATGCTTGGGCTCCTGGAAAGCAATTGAATGGAGTGTCAAGAATGGACGATGAATTTTTATTTCACGCGTAAAGACCACGCACAAAGAATAAAAGAAGGTGATTACAAAGTAGATGCAACTGTAGACGCAAATCGCAAGATGTGTCTATGGGTTCCACTCGATGAGCCTACTTCTACATGGAAAGGTTTACCCCGATATTGCTTCGAAGGCGACAATTTTAGCCTTTGGTCGTATGTGGATATTCATGGAAACTGGACTGCACCATGGCTCCGTTTAAGTGCAGGCGTGAGCGATGTGGCTCATAAAAACGGTGTTAAAGTGGGATGTTTGATGAGTATTCCCGAATCAGAGCGTGTTGTTTTATACCCATTTGCACCTGGAATGAACTCTAAAGTGCTTTCTAAGATAACAGAAAAAGGCAATGATTATCGCTTTAAGAATGCTGTACAAAGCTTGTAAAGTTGATGAAATACTATGGTATCGACGGACTTGGTGTGAACTCAGAGTTCTACACAAACTCTAGTGTTATGTCGCATCTTATCGAGTTTTTCGAACTATGTCACAAAGAGAAGCACACAGAGATTGGTTGGGAATTCCAATTATATTGGTACGACGGAACTAATGAATCAGGTGGTAAAAGCTTCGATGGAGGACTTGGAGACCATAACAAAAGATGTTTGGAAAGAAAGATCTACGAGGTAACTGATATGATGTTTGCTAACTATAACTGGACAGGTACTACCTTAGCAAAGTACAGAACAAACTGCAAGAGAGCTGGGAAGAAGTAGCTACGACTATTATGCTGGCTTCGATATTCAAGGTCGTGGACTCAAAAACGGCTATTGGGACAAGCTGTTAAATAGCAAAAGTGTCGATTGGTTTTTGGGGAGCTCACTCCTCAAAGTCTTATCCATCAGAGTGCAACCGATAACGGAACAAGCGACATTGCTATACAAAACACTTACTTAAAGAAACAAGAATTGATTTTTAGTGGTGGAAATCGCAACCCTGCTTATCGTCCAACTGTTCCTCATAGCTCATCTCTTGCTAATGCAGAGTTGGTGAATTTCCACGGATTAGCAGCCTTCCTCACAGCCAAATCAACCATTAACGAAATGCCATTTCGTTAGCCGTTTCAACTTAGGTAATGGTCTTTCGTTCCGCAACGAGGGTAAGGTAACCTTCGATCACAAGTGGTATAACCTCGGAACACAAGACTTTATGCCTACTTGGAGATGGTGGATTACAGGAGAAAACGACCAAGTTGACGCTAGCAACTACTCTTCTCTTGGTGAAAGCCGACCTCACTTTCGACGACGCTTACTTTGGAGGTTCTTGCTTAAGTCTACACGGACAAACTGCTTTTTCACGTGTAAAAATTATTTAAAACCTTGTTGCCTGTAGACGGAAAAGATAAAATTTCGCTTATATACAAGGTGATGAACGGCACAGAAAGTCATGTTAAACTATTTGTAGCGTTGAGCAATGACCTTAAAAGATTATAAGGAAATAGACATTCCAAACGCAACAACACAAGGCGAATGGACCACTTTTGAAGCTGAATTAAATAAGTTGGGCATCACTTCAAGCAGTAAAATTGCTATGATTGGTGTTGTAGTGAACAGTACAACAGACGACTATAATCTTCATATTGGTGAACTTGCAGTGCGCAATCCTGCAAAACAATTCCAACCTGCAAAGCCTGAAATAAAGGAATTTAACATCATTAGAGTGTAGAGCAAAGAACATCGATTTCAAGATAAGATATGCAAGTAAGCCCGAAACAGGGCGAAACAAAAGACCTACAACGAAGAAGTAGATACTTGGTATTATGAAATTCTTTATCAAGCAGAAGGCGAGCAAGAGCAAGTATTAACCGCTACTCCTTCGTGGGCAGCATACGTTATCGACGCTCCACTTGTTAACGGAATCACCAACAGAAAGGTTCGTTTCGGTGTGCGTGCCGTTGCTCTGATGGCGTAACTAAGTCTGCAGAGTCTTGGACTGAATATCAAGATGCCTTATAACGACATCAACGACAACGTAGTGCTTAGCCGTCCTGTTATAAAGGCAAACGAAACATTCAACGTCTCGCTTTGAAGATGAGTTGCACCCCAATGCAAAAAGAGTGGAAAGTGTTGAAGTCTTCAACCAACACAGTGGTTAAAAGTTGTAGAACGATGCAAAAGGTCTTTTTGACTTAACATTAGAAGACGAAGGACTTATGATCTTATTGTTACAGACAACCAAAATAAGGCTACAATCATTAGAGGTATCATTCAAGTAAGTCCTCAAAGCACAGGTGCTGCACCCTCAAATTACCGACATCAGAGCAGATAAAGCAAGCGTTGAAGGCGGAAAAGACGTTACTTATTCTGCTGCAACAAAAAGAAGGTGAGGACATGCATCACATGGTTTGATTATCGAAGACTCAAAATGCTTCAAATCCCTGCTGCACTTCAGAAGGAAAGAACTACTCTTACGCTCTATGGTTTAAGGCAAATAAGATTGCTCACGATAAACAAGGAACCAACCCTCATTAGCAAAAACACCATTAAAAGACGGTTGGCCTCACAATAACTGGGGTGACCTTTGGCAAATACGCCCTACAAGTAACCAATCCATATGGAAATAAGGTGCACCCAGCTAACGAAATCTCGTTCAATACCATGGGTTGGACAGCTCACGACAATCCTAACTTCGATATGATTAGCGATGGTTATAGCATCACTCCAGGTGTTTGGAACCATCTTGTGGTATGTCATAACGAAGGAAATCATTCAAACAATGTATCTCAATGGCAAAAGAGTTGCTCAAAAATGTCTTTGTTAATTCTAAGAGAAGAGAAGAAATGAGAGGAACTAAAAGTACAAACTTATCTACCTGCAGACATCTTTATTGGTGGCGGTGGTGTATATAAAGAGTGGATTCAATGGTGTTATTGATGAAGTTCAAATATGGAACAAGAGCTTACTGAAAGTGAAGTTCAACGTGCTATGAAGGGCTATAAAAAGAAAGCGAAGTTCCTGAAGGTTTGATGGGATACTTCACCTTTGAAACCAAAAGAAGGTGACAACATGTTCCCTAACTTGGGTAAAGGTGGAGCAGAACACAAGGCTCACTTGGTGCTAATGGCTAATAGTGGAGGTGAAGATACCTCTAAGGCTTTCTACAAAAGAAGAATCTGCCGACAACTCAGTAGCAGGTAATCCGGGTATTGAAGGCTCAGTTAGAAATCACCACAAAGTACACTTGGAAACTTGATGGAGCAGAGTTCTCCAACAGTTGAAGGTAAAACTGCTACCGTTACGTATAGTAACATGGGTAAAGTAGGTGCAACTTTAGCAGCTTACAAATCAATAAGGGTGAAGCAACAAAGACTGTTGAAAAACTTAGTAGAAATAACATCTACAGCAGGAACTCAATGGTGTAGAGAACGAAGTTGAATTTGCTGCATATCCTAATCCATTTGTAGAAAGTGTGAACCTTCGTTTTGCAGAGGCTAGCGTTTACACCTTGAACGTGTTAAACGTAAACGGAACATTGTTGCAAACAACATACCCCTAACAACAGGGGCAGGTGAGGTTACAAATGTGAACGTAACAGGTGCTAAAAGGCTTGTATTTATTACAAGTTATGAAAAACGGAAAAAAACCTACAAAAAACTATTAAGTTAGTTAAGAAATAAGATTTATAAATAGAAAGGACAACCATTCTTTCTAAATGTTATAATCATTTCATTAAGGGCATTAACTATAAAGGTTAATGCCCGTTTTAACACCTTTATTATCTACGTCTCCTTTTATCTATATTATCCTCTTTTTATGGGTGTAAAGGTAAAAGGTCTTTCCCTAATTTACCACTTCTATCCCCATCTTATCTTATTAAAAAGCTTATTGCATTTATTTCTTTATAAATATGTATCTTTGTGAGAACAAATGTAGTTATTTGAAAAATGAGGATATGAAGAAATTAGTTAGCTGTTTTTAGCACTGTGTTTATGGCTTATGCACGCGCCTATAAAAGTGGCTTGCGTTGGTAATAGTGTTACGTTTGGTTGATTTATTAGCTAATCCGTCTACCGATTCTTATCCGTCTCAATTGCAACAAATGTTGGGAGATAGAGTATGTTGTAGGCAACTTTCTGGACATAACGGACCACACTTCTTGTTGATGGACATAGGCCCTATATTCAGCAAGAAGCTTATAAAAAAGCACTCGATTTTCGAGCAGATATTGTGATTATTCATTTAGGGATTAAAACGATACCGACCCTCGAGACTATCCTAACTACGGACATCTTTTCACGCGAGATTATATCAATCTTGTGAACTCCTTTAAGAAGATGAATCCCAAAGTGCGCATTTTTATTGCTAAAATGAGCCCTATCACACAGAGCATCCACGTTTTTAGCAGGAACAAAAGAGTGGTTTCGTGCCATTCAAACAAAGATTGAGACTGTAGCCCATAGTGTTGGAGCAACATTGATAGACTTTAATGAGCCTTTGTTAACACACCCCGAACTCTTACCAGATGCCATTCACCCTACCAAAGAAGGAGCCAAACTGTTAGCAGAAGAAGCCTATAAAGCCATAATAGGCCATTGTGTGGAGGGTTGCAAATGTCGCCTCTTTATGCTGATAACATGGTGATAGACTTTGATTATCCTTTTGTTGTGGCAGGAAAAGCTAATGTAGATGAACGTGTTGAGATAAATTTTAACGGAAAAAAGAAGAGTGTGTTGGCGGATAAAAGAGGTAATTGGGAAACCACTTTTTATGGTATAGAGAAGAACAAGGTCAATATTTGCAAGTGTCTCACGAGTGACACTCCATTTCAAAAATATTAAAGTAGGAAAAGTGTGGCTTTGTTCGGGACAATCTAACTATGGCGTTCCCTATGAAAGAAGACATTAACTTTAAAAAGCCCTTGAAACCGCCACCGATACCGATCTTGTGTTTTATAATCTTGTGCCACGCTACGACACAAACAATGCCGAATGGAGCCAAGAAGCCCTTGACGAGGTAAATCATCTTCGTTATTTTAACTATCAAACATGGCAATCGGTGTCTAACAAAACCCTTCCCAACCTTTCTGCAGTGGCTTATTATTGCGGAAAAGCATTAAGAGATAGTCTGAAAATGCCCGTGGGAATTATTGTAAATGCAGTGGGAGGGTCCAACAGAATCGTGGATAGACCGTTTAACCCTACAAGATAGCATTCCACAGTGCTCACCGACCGTTTAGAGGCAACCACTTGGCAATGCCTTGGGTAGTAGAACGAATGAATAGAAACATTGCTCAAAGTAGAGACAAACGACAGTTGCACCCTTATTGTCCTACCTATTTGTTCGACACAGCTATTCAGTCGCTTCGCGATTATGCTTTTTCGGGCGTATTATGGTATCAAGGTGAATCGAATGCACATAATGTAGAATTGCATGATAAACTGTTTAGAAGCTTAGTAACATCGTGGAGACGTTTTCTTTAATAATATAAATTGCCCTTTTGCATGGTGCAACTTCCACGCTAAACCGCCCTTCTTGGGGAGAATTTCGTTACCATCAATACTTATTAGATAATAGTATATCTTTTTGAGCATGGCAGTGAGCCTCGATTGTGGCGACCTAACAACGTACACCCTACAAACAAAAAGCCCATTGGCGAGCGTTTAGCTTTACAAACCCTTACCTATGGTAGGCTATAAGAACGATGACTACTAAACATTTTAGGACTATTCGTAGTTGTGGACGAACCTTATAAGGAGTATTGTTGCGGAAATGAAAGCCGTTGTTGCTTTTCGTTATGGCGACGGTTTGCATACATCAGATGGTAAACCGCTTACTGCTGAAGTGGCGAGACGCCGATGAGTGTTTTATCCAGCCACAGCAACAATAATAGACAATAAAGTTATTGTTAAAAAGTGATAAGGTTAAACAAATTTACACCGTGCGTTATGCCTACCAACCGTATAACCATGCCAATTTAGTGAACGCTCAAAAACCTTCCTGCACCCACATTTGTACGAACTGTTAGTACTGTTTCTATGGAGGTATGGGAAGCTAATCAAACCTTAAAAAGGATCTTTCTTTCGTAGAAAGAGCCTTTTGTGTTTCTTAAAATGATATGTTATGAGCTATGCAACGACATTTTCAGAGCTAAAAGCATGTATACAAAGAAAAAGCAAGCCTTAGTGAGGCTTGCTTTTTCTTTGTTGTCCCAGATGGATTAAAATTAAAGATATTTTATAATATTTTTAATATCCATTATTTCGTACATAAACTACTAGTATCAACACTTTACGAACATATCAAATGTCTCATAGTATAAAAACTCTATTATATAATATCAAAAACAAACGGAACACTTTACGGAACACTAAACGCCAAAACCTTTTAGTAATTTACTATCTTTGTATATGAAAATTTAAAAATGTTAATATATGGCAAATATTTTATTTTGTAATGCGTCTAAAGTAGGCGAAAAGATTTATATTTCTTATAGGTGGGGTAATGATAAACTACTATACCCCACGGGGCAAAAGTGTGTCCCCACATTTTTGGAACGCAAAAGAAACACCGAGTAAGGGCGGGGCTTTGTGTCCCACCCGTGATATTAGTAACGCCCGCTTAGACGAAATAGAAGCGCACTAATAAATGGTTAGCAATTCAAAGAGCAAACACGCAAGTAATTACAAAAGAAAATTTAAGGACTTATCTAGATAGCATTATTAATCCTAAAAACGATTGACACGAACACTTTTACACGGTTATATAATTGACTTTATAGAGCGTGCACAGAACAGAACAGGGAGCTAATGAAGTGCTAAAATTAGCGATACAAAACCTACTTAGGTTATAAAAGAGGCGTGCAAATATTTACAAGAATATGAAGCCACAAAGCAAAATACATCTAGAACTTTTAAAAATATAGGTGTAACGTTTTTGTAAGAGAAATACACCGCATTTCTACAAAGTAAAGAGTTTAACTGCAAACACCATAGGACGAGAAATAAGGTTATTAAAAATCTTTTCTCAACGACGCCAAAAACACGGTATAGAATTAAGCCCCGAATATTTAGGCGGTGCGCTCAAAGTAACGAAAAGAGGAAAGCATAAATATTTATCTAACAACCGAGGAATTAACCGCAATACGAAATATAGACTTTTCTAATAATAAGCCTTTAGAACACGCGCGCGACCTCTTTTTAATTGGTTGTTATCGGGTTTACGCTTTTTCCGACTTTACACGTCTTACACTTGATATATATAAACAATGGTATATATCTATTGCACGACAAAAGACGGGGCACGTTGTAGAAATACCATTACACCCCGTGGTATCGTCAATATTGAGAAATACAACGGGGTACTACCTCCCGTTATATCTAATCAAAAGTTTAATAAACACCTTGCCACTATTGCAGAAAGCAAAAGACGAGGAACGGGGACTACATTATAAAATGGTAGAAAATTACAAAGGTAGTAACACGGGGCGGGGTACAAGAAAGTACAAACATAGAGACGCTATAAACTCGTAAGAGTCACACACCGCCCGACGTTCTTTTTGCTGCAAATCTCTAGCTTAAGTGGTTACCCACCTATAAATATTATGAAAATAACGGGACATAAAACAGAAACCGCCTTTTTAAAGTATATAAAAATAAGCGGTGAACAGTCGGCAAAAATGTTGCGTTCTCATTGGAGTACAAACGGGCGAATATATAACAACAAACAATTAATAAAAAGTATATGGAAACAAAACAAGAAACAAAAAGTTACACGTGAACAAATCATTAATTTTAGACATAATAGAGTTATCTTGAACACCTCTATAATATCTCAAATTCTAAAAACCCTAATAGACATACTGAAATGAAGAGGAAAAGAAAACGCGCAAAAATACAAACGAAATCTATGCAAAAATAGACTAGATATAGCTTTTGCTTTATAGTAGATACTCTTACAATCTTTTTCTAAAGAATAAAAGAAAAGAAAGGACAGACGAACAAATTACCAATATCGAGAAAATACAAATACTATACCCTATAATTCTAAAAATATTGATATATTAAAACACTCAATAAAAAGTACATCATAGAAGACGATAAATAAAGATTTATATTAAACGTCAACGATGCGTATATAAATGAATTTGAGCAGAAAAGAATATTATTTTTACCACATTTTATTAGAGGTCGAGCAGACCCAAGAATATTAGACCCTATAAAAATACGTCTTTTAGGTCATAGAAAGTGCCGAACTTCTATATGAAATTCTAAACAATAGAAGAAGACGCACCCAATGCTTATACGCAGTGATAGGTATAAATTACTTATGAAATATCACAAAAATAAGCGATGACAACTTTAAAGAATTATCTTTAGAAATAGAGCACCTATATACGCGAAAATTTTAAACGCTAGCCCCGAAACATTACGTAAGATACTTAGTGATGAACTACAAAACAAATTATAACAAAGGACTACCTTTAAAAGGTTTAGTCCCTTGTTATTATCTGCATAGGACAACTTACCTACTTATTATCAATGAGTTACGCGTTTAGTGTTCCGTAAAGTGTTCCGTTTTTACAGAAAAAGCCTATTTTTGGGTTTTTCCCGCTCCGTCTTTTACATATAAAAAGGCGGTACTTCTACCTATCCCGAGAAGTTTTGCAATTTCTGTTAAGCTATACCCGCGGGTACTTAATTCATAGGCTTTAATTGATAACGGTTTATTGCGCGTGGGGTATTCTAGCCCTATGCGCTTTATTTCTCTTTTTATAGTACGCTCCGAAAGCCCAACTAAAAGCCCTATTTCTTTATAGGTTAAATCCTTTAGCCAATATATATTCTTTTTCGTCTGTTTTCTCTTTCCATAATTTCAACGTAACACCAAATGCCAACATATATAGGACATTTGCGCGTCCTTTTTAAACTGTCCGCGTGTCCCATTTATTGTTATAGTTTTATAACATACCCCCATAAATAAATTTCGCTTGGGACATAAAAATAAAGATTTTACGACTTTTTACTTACTTTAAACTCCTCTACTCTTACATTAAAGAGGGTATTAACGCGCAACCTATTTAGGTACAACACGATTATTATGCGTGAAGCCGTTTGCGGTGAAAGGTGTACAATTTTCCATATTAGAACGATAAAGCCCGTCAGAACTAACAGAATTAAGCCCAGAGTTTAACCCAACGCCAAACCGTCCCACGGTTTACACCTAAACATAACGCAATATCTTGTTGTGTAAAGTGCTTTTTAAGTACATTATTTTGTGTTTGTTCTGTACACTAAACTTAAAACCCAAGCGTTTTTAAAAAGAATTTGCCGTACTCTATCTATTGTAATCCGCAAGTGGCTATTTGCTTTACACGTTAAAACCCACTAAATACCCCTTTTCTACCGTTGCGCGCGGGCGTTTGCTATTTACTCTCCGTACATTTTGTTTTCATTTTGCGCGTCAAATATTCCAAGTGTAGACGAGTTACGCCCAAAACTATTTGTAATATTTTTCCAAAGACGCCCGTTTATATTGTGCTAACTCTTTAATACGGACTTCTATTTGCTTATATTCTCTTTTTCGTAGTTCTAAACGTGCTACATTTATTTTACTTACCAACAACGAAATAGCGCTTCCCTTTTTATTGTTCTTTTCTGTTTGCAAATCTTTTATTTCAATTACACGAAGCCCAATAACTATTTGTATTTGTTCTCTTTTCTTTTCCTAAAAGTAACAGTTTGCGCCTTTTCTTTCCCTCCGTATGTTATTGTAAAAATATTGATGTTTTTATTTATATATTCCATACTTTTAAATTAAATTTATTGGCATGTTTACCATTGCTTTTTATTGTCATAATGGTCTATTTTTAACTGTTTAAACCGTCCCCGTTGGTCGCTTTCCAACATATATATAAAATGTAATTAGTACCCAAAAAGGTATTTAAAATATTTGTTGTATTTGTTTCATTCTTTTGACAGCATTTCTATTTCATTAGCAACCGCAACGGGTAACAACCTCGAGATATTAGGAAAGCGAATACTTTTGTAATAAGTCTGCATATTTAAGGCGGGCGCGATAAGATTGTTTCTTATTAAAGCCTTTCCAAGTTTGAGAATTAGAAACCGTTGCAATAAAACCACGCTCCCGAACTGTTAGCGGGGCTTTTTAAAACCCCTACCACGTCTATAAATACAATTTCGCGTAATTTCTCTATAAACATTTGTTTAAACTTTCCCAACATTCCAACCGTAACAAGTCCGCTAAAACAATTAACCCCTGAAGTTGATAACACACGAGTTCTTAATGTGCGCATTTTCAACGCACGAAAGTAAGTACTCGTTTTGTTTTCTGCCTATACGCTTTATCGTATGGCTTTTATTTCATAATCATTATGAGAACATACCGCCCCATAATCTAAACAACGACGAGATAACGACTACAAAAGGGCGTCCCGACGGTGAGATACAGCGCTATTAATAATACGTTGGGGCTTAAAAATCTGGTAAAAAGATTTACCCCAAATTCTAAACGCAAGAAGTGCGACGCGTGCAAATCTATCCCGTAAGTTTCCCCAAGTTCCGTTAATACTCTTTTAACGTCTGAATGAATTGAAACTATCATCATTAAGCCCAGCCACCGTTTTTATATCTATGAATAGACCCCCAAACAAAGGTAAGTATTAACGCCCCCACGGCTCCCACAATCTTAAACGTTAAGCCTTTATATTTCCGCTTGCTTTCATGCTTGAAATTTCGCCCGTTTGTTCCTCAACAAGGATGGCACCATCTGCAAACGCCCGCTTTGTTTCCCAAAGGCGTATTCGGCTATTTGTATTTCAATCAGTCAAACACGCGTTAATTAAATTAGTCGCATGAAAAGGTTAGATAATGCCTTTTCACTTGAACGAATTAGCGTTAATAATTGAAAGTTTTTATATCTGTACTACCATTGACCGCTGAAAGCCGCTCCCAGCGAGCTGAACACGCATCTGTAGCACAGCGCAAAACGTCTGTGTTTACGCTGCGCGAACAGTTAAACACATCTAGAATAATGTTGAAACGAACGCAAAAGCCCTTTATGCAACGTCCGAGGTTTCATAATAATTAGCTCGCAGCGCCGATATTGATGCTTCGCTGCTCGTCAAAATAAGACGTATTAACCGCCTTTAATGTGCACTAAATCATTCCGCATAATTATACCTTTTCTTGTTAGTGGTTTCTACTTCTCATTTAGACAACCCGCTCCTTTGCTACGGGCGGACGCAACAAACCGCGCCTTTTGCCCAGCAGTAGCGTGCTTTAGGTTTACGCGTAGCACATCTTTGAGTTTCCGCCCGTCGATGTTACGTACTTGCGTTTCCTTGGTTTTGCACCCGCTTTAATAATCTCTTAACTCGCTTTGCGCTTTAGTCCAGAGTTCCTCAAACTTTTGCAGTGATTCGTTACCGCTCAAATTGTCTACAAAATAGTTGATTGTACCATATTTGAGTTGTTTTTGTTTTTACGTTATGCAAAGTATTACCCGATACAAAATAACTTAAAGTTGTATACCCAGAAAAATACCCAAAAATAACACATAAGCAAACAATGCATTGAATATCAACACATTAGAACGAAATAAAAGAAATTATTTATAACAAAACGTGGGTAAAACGCATAAAACCAGGCTAACAGTAGAAAGTATAGACATAATTAATCTGTATTCAAATGCTATTAAAAGGCGTTTGAACATCATTAAAACGTTAAAGCAATTGTTTGTTGCGTAAATGTGAAAATAAGTGCGTTTGCAATTCCTAATTAAATATAATACATAAAATCTTTTATTAAGACATTTTCTGCTATGGTGTGTAAGCCCAGGAAACACCTCATCTTTTATTATATTTAGTATATGGGACACCTAAGACGCGTTTGTTATTCATTTCTAAATAAATATAATATGATTGCAAAAGTAGAAAGTGTAACGGTAAAGAACGCGTCGCAATTGTTTTGGGCGAATGACGGAATTGACGACGTCAAGGGACGTCGCAACGGATTAACAGAAACATTGCAAACAATCCTAGTAAACGAAAACGACAAAGAACTTGCATAAGTTCGACGGACTTTACACCCTTACACGGTTATTAACGGCTACAATGCCCTACATTTTACTAACATTCCCTTTACGAAGACTTTAACGAGCAGGGTCATTTGAAACATATAAAGTAGGATGCAGTTTTTACACTATCTCTCTTTTTATGAGCAAAAGAGCCACACGCAAAAACGGAACACTTTTCGGAACACTATTTGCGTAAGTTGTTGATAATCAACGATTATCCGGTTGTCCCAGGTGGACTCTTCCGAACCACCGCTGCCAGAACCAAAATCTGTAGTGCTACCATTACACCGTAGGACGACAAATTGCGATGAGTGCAAAAGTAAAGGCTTTTATGTAGCATAACACCAAATAAATAATCGTCTATTTTTCTTAGTGCTTTGCGCTCATCTTCTCTAACACCTAGCCATTATTATATATAATGCAAACTTGTTGTATTATATTATGTATGAGGGAGTGTTTTGATGTGTAAAAACAGTTGCGTTTTGTGTCTATTTTTGTAGCAGACTGTTTTAGCTTTTCATTCCACTATGAACCTACCTATTTACCACCTCTAAAGGGGGCATTTTTAGAGTACAAGTGACAGCATATATCTTTTGTCATTCTAAAATGCAAATTCTGAGCATTATATAGCCAACTCAAGGTGCAAAAGCTTAAGAGTTTAGTACGAAAAACACCATGTATTGCGCCCTAAACTCTTATGTTTTAGCTCCTAATAATAGCTTGTGTAACGCTAAACTCTAAAGGTTTTACGCTCTGCGCTTGTTGTTGCACCGTTTTTAGGGCTTATAAACTTGTATACAAAATAACGCTCTTATTTAGAACGCAAAATCTTTGAAAATAAAGGGCAAAAATCAGGCCCGTTTTTATCTGTTTTCGAGCTATGTTTTACATTCCAACAAAATGTCGAAATTAAATGTATAGAAACACAGACTTGTCTTTAGCAAAGAGGGCTTGTTGTATTAAAAACATTCTCTTGTTTGTTCTTACTTATTCACATCCTAAAGAGAAAGCTACACAGATACGATAAACGCCCTTCAGCTCGTTGTTTGAAAGTGAGAAAAGTGGCACGTCTAACTCTTGTTTATTATTTAGTTGCGAAGAAAAACAACGTACACAACAAAATAAGGTAAAGGTTGTAATAGGTGCATCGTACCTTTGTGCCGTTCGGTGGAATGAGGGAGGCACTAGCTATTGATTGGTTCCTCATATCTCTCTCAATTAAAAATAGAATATATGATCGACACATCAGTAAAAAGCAGCTAGTAGACCAGTGGCTCAAGAAGGAAAAGACTATTTCTTTGCAGACATTGAGATTAGTGCCATTTCGGCACTAGAATTGTGGTAGAAATAAGACCATGCAGAAGGTGTATGGATAGAAGACTCGCGTAGAACTGAGTAAGTTTATGGAGGAAACCTCGATAGAGAACAAGCTGAAGTTTAGCAGGCTTGAGTGAGCTCATGCAGCTGGGTCAGCTCCTTTAAAGTGGCACAACAATACATAAACTTTATAGGTAAAGATGTGAAGTGTTAGATGCTGACGGCAAAAAGGTAAAAGGGTACACTTACAAATGTAGAGAGAGCTTACCACGGTGGTAGCTCGTCGAGAGTAAAGGTGGAAGGTAAGAAGCGTCCTGTGTTGCAAAACACGTAGAACCTTACCTTTATGATATGGATAAAGGGAAATATACAAAATGCTTAATAAGTTTCAAATAATAGCTGGCAGATGGCGAGAAAGAAAAGAAGACGAGTAGTTAGTATGATAGACTCTTCAAAAGAGTTTAAAGAGACGAAAACATAGACACGTGGTACATTAGTTAGCAGTGCTTTGAAGAAAGCTCATAGTGCTTGCAAAGATATTTGGTAGCGATGAGATGCATAAATCGATACAAAGGACTTTGAAATTTGCCGAAACCGCATGTAGAGAGGCAGCAGACGAGCAATAAAAAATAGCTTTAAAGACGCAGTGATGATGAGGAACCCCGACCATGAAGTGGTGAAGAAGTGTCTGAAAAAGCTGAACTTGCTAAGTTCGGACGTCGTGCCATTCTAATTTACGTCAGACATTAGCGTCGAAAGTGTTAGAGTTAGAACACGATGCTTTTATATAATAAGTATAAAGACCGTGTAGGTCAAATTATTTCCGCCGAAGTGTATCAGGTTTGGAAACGCGAAGTGCTTCTTGTAGACGATGAGAACAACGAATTAAAGTTGCCTAAATCAGAACAAATCCCTTCAGATGTATATCGCAAAGGCGAACCATTCGTGCAGTCATAGCTCGTGTTGATAACGAAAAATAACAATCCTAAAATCACTGCATCTCGTACAAGTCCAATGTTTTTGGAGCGTTTATTAGAAAACGAAGTACCCGAAATTCGACGGACTTATTGCTATTAAGAAGATAGCCTGTATGCCCGGTGAACGTGCAAAGATAGCTGTAGAAAGCTACGACGAACGTATTGACCCTCGTAGGAGCTTGCGTTGGTATGAAAGGAAAACCGTATTCACGGCATAGTGAGAGAACTTTGTAACGAGAATATAGACGTTATTAACTATACAACTAATACAAAATTGTTTATTCAACGCTTTAAGTCCTCGCCAGAATAAACAGTATTAACATAGATGAAGAGAACCATAAGCTGAAGTATTCCTCATGCCAGAAGAGGTTAGCGTAGCTAATGCGCAGTGGTTTAAATATTAAACTTGCATCTATGCTCACAGAATACACTATAGACGTGTTCCGTGAAGTGAACGAAGGCGAAGATGACGACATTTATTTGGACGAATTTGCTGACGAAGTGGATCAATGGATTATTAGATGCCATAAAGAGCAATGAGGCTTAGACTAAAGCAAAGAGTGTTTTAAATGCACCGAGAGAAATGCTAATAGAAAAAGCCGATTTAGAAGAAGAAACTGTAGACCATGTGTTAAAAAGTGTTGAGCGCAGAGTTCGACGATAGCACTATCGCTATAAAAGCAGAGCCTTTGCGCCCTGCTTTCTTCTTATTTATATACAAACGATACCGAAGAGTTTGTTTCGCATAGTAATATCTCATTCTCTTATAAAAACAAGTGCAGATATGGATGAGGAACAATCTTTTCTTTGCTTACAAAACGAATTAAAGAGACAGGTAGAACAAAAACATGAGCATCAGATTAAACAAAGCGTTACGTGAATTAAAATGTAGGAATGCAAAACGGCAGTTGACTTCCTTGAAAATAGAAATGACTTGGGTGAAGTTAAAGCAGACTTGAATTTTTAAGCTCAATGATGCACAATATGAGCCCTCAGTGGCGGCTTTTAAACACGACGCAGACGTGAAAAACGAAGCCGATATCTTCTAAAAACAAAAAGACGTGCTGCCGAACCTAAAGACAGTCGAGCAGAAAGCTTGCTACAATCGTCAATCCAACAAAAATATACACCACTTGGAAAGATAGATTTAAACGGCGTAGATAATAAAACGTCGAAGAAAAGAGTCTGCTGCTCAGCCTGAAAACAAAAGCAATAAAGTCAAGGCTACTGCCGAAAGTCCCTGCCAAAGAATCAGCTGTAACAAAAATCGCAAAAGCAGTGGATAAACCAACTAATAATCATAAACTCTAGTAACACTAAAGTGGCAAAAGAAGACAGACGCATAAAAGAAGCATGAAGGTGGAGACAGGTGGCACAAACTGCAGAAAAAGCACCAGTGAAAAGCAACCAAACAACCACAAGAAGCACAAAAACAGCCGATAAACCCGAAGCAGAAGACAAAAAGAAGGTATCTTTCAGCTTAATAGCGAGAAGAAATGCTTAACGCCCGAAAGTGAATGTGCTTTGGAAAGATAGATTTAGCAACGTTAAATCAGAGTACACGACCAAAGAAAAACAAAAGAAGAGCGCAAAAAGAGCGTGAAGAAAAAGCTCAACAACAGTCTGGCGACCGTAAAAAGCGTGTGCGCATTGGAAGAAGAACGTGCTGATATTGCGGCAGAAAGCAATCAAAATAATCGCAATAACAACAATAATAACGCTAAAAACAACGCCAATAACAAAAATAAAAAGAACAAAAACGTCCTAATAAACCAGTTGAGGTGAACGAAGAAGACGTTGCAAGACAAGTGAAAGAAACACTTGCACGTTTAACCAACAAGCAAAACCAAAACAAGAAGGGCGCAAAATAGAGAAAAGAAAGCGCGATGCCGTGCAAGAAAAGCTCAATGCCGAAGCAAGTGCAGAACGCAAAGACAGCAAAAACACTAAAACTAACAGAGTTTGTTACAGTGAGGAGTTGGCAACCATGATGGATGTCTGTCAGGAATAAAGTGATAGGTGCCACTTATGAGTGGTATCATGGTTTCAATCAACCAACGCTTAGATGCAGAAACCATCAACTTGGTGGCAGAAGAGTGTGGCTTTAAAACAGAATATGGAAGCGCAGAAGTGCAAGAAGCTGTTAGCGAAGAGGCAGACGACGAAAACGATTTGGTTTCTCGCTCGCCTATTGTAACAGTAATGGGACACGTTGACCACGGAAGACAAGCTTGCTCGACTATATTCGTGATACAAACGTTATTGCAGGAGAAGCTGGGTGGAATTACACAGCATATCGGTGCTTACAATGTTCAGCTTGAAGACGGCAGAAAAATTACGTTCTTAGACACTCCCGGACACGAAGCTTTCACCGCAATGCGTGCTCGTGGTGCGCAAGTTACCGACATTGCTATCATCATTATCGCAGCAGACGACTCTGTAATGCCTACCACTGAAAGAAGCTATTGCTCATGCACAAGCGGCTAATGTGCCAATGGTATTCGCTCTAAACAAAATAGATAAACCCGGTGCAAACCCCTGATAAAATTCGTGAAGACGATCGCAAAATGAACCTATTGGTAGAAGAATGGGGTGGTAAATACCAATCTCAAGAGATTAGTGCCAAAAAGGGTGTGGGTATAAAAGAACTCTTGAAAAGGCATTACTTGAGGCAGAAATGCTCGATTTGAAAGCTAATCCAAATCGTAGAGCAACAGGTAGCATCATCGAAACCTTTCTTTAGATAAAGGTAGAGTGATATGTTTCTACTGTATTAGTGAGTAATGGCACTCTAAAAGTGGGTGATAACTTAATTGCAGGAACACACTGGGGAAGTTACCGAAAGCGATGTTTAATGAACGTAATCAACGTATCGAACAAGCTATCCCATCAGAACCTGCTATCATCTTAGGTCTTAATGGTGCACCTACATCAGGGCGACTCTTTCCATGTATTAGAAACAGAACAAGAGGCTCGAGATATTGCAAAATAAACGCGAACAATTGCAACGTGAACAGGGCTTAAGAACGCAAAAACGTTTGACATGAGCGATATATCTCACCGTATTGCTTTTGGGTTCATTCAAAGAACTTAGTATTCTTGGTAAAGGAGATACCGATGGTTCAATCGAAGCACTTAGCGATTCGTTCCAAAAGATGTCACCGAAAATATTAAAAGTAAATGTCAATTTATAAGGCTGTAGGTCAGATATCTGAAAGCGATGTAACACTTGCCGATGCCAGTGAGTGCTATCATTGAGCTTCCAAGTTCGTCCGTCAGGCGCAGCTCGTAAGCAAGCAGAGAATGCAGGCGCAGACATTTGACTCCTGTTATTTACGATGCTGACGATTGATGTGAGCAATGAAGGCATGCTCGATAAGGTAAAGAAAGAGGTCGTTACAGGACAAGTAGAGGTAAGAGAGTTTACAAAATATCAAAGGTTGAACAGTGGCAGGTGCGCTGCCACTGAAGGAAAAGTGCAGAACCGACAAAGCACGTTGTTCGTGACGGAATTGTGGTTCATACAGCTCTATCAACGCTTTGAAACGATATAAAGATGATGAAAAGAAGTGGCAACCAACTTTCGAATGTGGTATAAGTCTTACTAACTTTAACGATATTCAAGTGGAGATATTTCTGAAACATTCATGGAAATTGAGGTTCAACAAACCTATAGTAACAAATGTTACCATATTATATTGTGGTACACATTTTGTTTTAATTATTAAAAGCGACGACCCCCAGGCCGTCCCTCTCACAGAATAACACAATATATTATTGTATGGAAGAACAAGAAAAAAGAAAAAATGGCATGTATGAGCGTAGCCGAACGCAAATATGTAGTTTGGTTTTACCACCGATGTGCATACTGATATAATTCCAAAAGGTCTGTAATGAAGATGTTGTTCGTTTAATCTCGCATAAAGAAAGAAGAACCCGAATGGCTTTTAGAGTTTAGATTGCAAAAGCCTTTAAAACATTGGCAAACAATGAAACAACCTACTTGGGCATCTTAAATTGCCAGAGATTAACTATCAAGACATATCTTATTATGCCGATCCAATGGCTAAAAAGCCTGTTGGAGATGGAAAGATTGACCCAGAGTTAGAAAAGACTTTCGATAAACTCGGTATTCCTTTAGAGGAACGTTTAGTGTTAAGTGGCGTTGCAGTAGATGCTATTATGGATTCAGTGTCTGTAAAAACAACCTTTAAAGAGAAGTTAGCAGAGAAAGGAGTTATCTTTTCTTCAATTGGAGAAGCAGTGAAAGAACATCCAGAGCTTATAAAACAATATCTTTGGCTCTGTGGTTCCTTATACTGATAACTTTTTTGCTGCGTTAAATAGTGCCGTGTTTAGTGATGGTTCTTTTGTGTATATTCCTAAAGGAGTACGATGTCCTATGGAATTAAGTAGTTACTTTAGAATCAATGCACGTAACACAGGACAGTTTGAACGCACACTTATTGTAGCCGAAGACGATACTTATGTGAGCTATCTTGAGGTTGTACAGCACCTATGAGAGATGAGAATCAACTTCATGCGGCTATCGTTGAGATTATTGTTAAGGACAATGCAGAAGTGAAATATTCGACTGTTCAAAAACTGGTATCCTGGCGATGAAAACGGAAAAGGTGGGGTTCTTAATCTCGTAACCAAACGTGGTGACCTACGAGGTGTTAACTCTAAACTCTCTGGACGCAGGTTGAAACGGGTAGTGCCATAACTTGGAAGTATCCATCGTGTATCCTTCGTGGCGATAACTCACAAGCAGAGTTTTATAGTGTAGCAGTTACTAACAATTATCAGCAAGCAGATACAGGTACAAAATGATACACATGGGTAAGAACACCAAGAGTACAATCATTTCAAAAGGTATCAGTGCAGGTTATAGTCAGAACTCTTATCGTGGTTTAGTACGTGCTACTGCCAACGCAGATAATGCTCGTAATTACAGTTCTTGCGATAGTTTATTGCTTGGAAGCAAATGTGGAGCGCACACATTCCCATACATGGACATTCATAACGACAGTGCAGTGATAGAACACGAAGCAACAACAAGCAAGATAGGTGAAGACCAATTGCTTTTATTGTAACTAACGTGGAATCTCTACTGAACAAGCTATTGGAGCTTATTGTGAATGGTTATGCAAAAGAAGTGCTTAATAAATTACCCATGGAGTTTGCTGTTGAAGCACAAAACTCTTATCGGTATCACTCGAAGGCACTGTGGGATAATCATCTTATTATAAAATACAAAAACATGAAATCTCTTTTTTCTCGTTTCATTCTTACTTTTCTTTGTGCATTTAGTACCCTTTTTGCTTTTGCCGAAGATAAGAACTACTCGCCCATTTTTCTCATTAGATGTAAATGGCGGATATGCTTTTACCATTCATTGCAAACCGAATGGTGGAGTAAAACAACTTATTCTTTGAGTAATAGAAAATGCACCTTCTGTCGAAGGAGAAGGGTTTAGTTTGCGTGGAGAAGTATCTATCTACCATTCACAAAATGGTCGTTAAAAGGTGGATATGAAGCAGAGGAAATACAGGTAGGAAGCATCTCTTCATCATTAAGTTTTCAGCAACTCATGCTTGGTACACTGCTATTATCCTTTACAAGGAAAAACTATTTGTGGAGCCATTTGCTGGTATTGATGGATTTATAAACATAGGAACACGAACCTTAAAAGATGTTCGCGAAATTTATGTAGATGATTTTTCGCTTGTAAGAAGAGAAAGTACACACATACGAACGCCACTTTTTCAGTGGCACCAGTTGGAGGGTTAAGTTTTAAAGTTATTCTCAACACTATCCTTTATGCTCGAATATAGTTACCGAATAGGTATCGATTCGCACATTCGATTTAAGGATATCGACAAAAACAACCAAACAGCCATAGCGTTTAAAGCACCTTTTCAATCGTCATCAAGTGCTTTTGGGATTAAAGATAACCTTTCCTTTAAAAGGTAAAAGTATAGACAATGGTGCTATAATCACGAATCTATTTAATATATTATACAATATCAAACGATAAAAACATATATTCCTTTATGTTAGAAATAAAGAATCTTCACGCCAATATAGGCGAAAAGAAATATTAAGAGGCATCAACCTCACCATAAAAGACGGCGAGACACACGCTATTATGGGTCCTAATGGGTCGGGAAAGAGCACCCTTAGTGCCGTATTAGTTGGTAATCCTATATTCGAAGTAACCGAAGGTAGTGTTACATTCGAGGGTAAAGACCTACTCGAAATGAAGCCCGAAGACCGTGCAAACGAAGGCATTTCCTTTCATTTCAATATCCAGTAGAAATCCTGGGAGTGTCTATGACAAACTTTATGCGTGCTGCTATTAACGAAAAACGTAAGTATCACGGACAAGAACCCCTAAATGCTGCCGACTTTTTAAAGCTAATGAGAGAGAAAAGAGCTGTGGTAGAGCTTGATTCTAAAACTATCTAACAGAAGCGTGAACGAAGGGTTTAGCGGTGGAGAAAAGAAGAGAAACGAAATTTTTCAAATGGCTATGCTCGAGCCAAAGTTGCGCATTTTAGATGAAACAGACTCAGGATTAGATGTTGATGCACTTCGTATTGTGGCAGAAGGAGTGAACAAATTAAAGACAGCCGACACCAGTACGATTGTTATTACACACTACGACAGACTGTTAGATATTATTAAACCCGACGTTATTCATGTGCTATATAAAGGTAGAATAGTGAAAACAGCAGGACCAGAGCTTGCAAAAAGAAATTGAAGCACGTGGTTATGATTGGATTAAAGCAGAAGTAGGGAGGAGTAATAGTTATGGCAACAGAAAACAACCATGATGCCTAATGCTCCTAAAACGATAGACAGCAGTGTCAATATATCGAGCTATTTCAGCAAAACCTATCTGCCATTAGTGCAAAAAGTGCAGGGGTTATGAATGCCGTTCGCGAACAAGCATTTGCTCATTTTTAAAGAGCTTGGCATTCCAAAGAAGAAAGACGAGCGATACAGATACACCGATATGCAAGCTATGTTCAAACCTGATTACGGTTTAAACATTAACCGCATTCCCATAGCTGTTAATCCTAAGGAAGTATATTCGTGTGCTGTTCCCTGGATTAAGTACAGCACTCTATTTTGTTATTAACGATGCTTTTCATGCACAAAGTGCTGTGTCTAACACTTTACCACAGGTGTGGTGGTAGATTCTTTATGCTCTTTGCTCAAAAATCCCGAATTAGTAGCCAAACACTATGCTCAGTTGGCACAAACACAAAGCGATGGCATCACAGCACTTAACACCATGCTTGCACAAGATGGGTTAATTATCTATGTACCGAAGAACGTTAAGGTAGATAAAAACCATTCAAGTGATAAACGTGATGAGTGCCGATGTAGACTTAATGATGAACCGTCGTGTACTAATCTATTTTGGGAACAAGGAGCCGAAGCCAAAAGTTTTATTCTGCGACCATACAGTAGATAGTCGCAATTTCTTATCTACTCAGGTGGTAGAAGCTTATGTAGGCGAGAATGCTTCGTTAGACCTTTATTGTTTAGAAGAAACAGGTTATGCAAACAAACGTGAGCAACGTGTATTTCAGTCAAGCGTCTAACAGTAAACTCAATCACAATGTGCTTACACTTCACAACGGAATCACTGCAATCATGCAGTGGTTACCTTTAAAGGAGAAGGAGCTGATTGCAAACTATGTGGTTGTGTGATTGCCGATAAGCACCAACACACAGATAATAACACCATTATAGACCATGCTGTGCGCTCATTGCACAAGCAACGAACTCTATAAATATGTGTTAGATGGAAATAGTGTTGGAGCATTTACAGGTCGCATATTAGTGCAGAAAGACGCACAAAAAAACATTTTCAGAAGAGCGCAATCAAAACATTTGTGTTAGTAAACAAGCACGAATGTACTCGCAACCTGAACTCGAAATATATGCCGATGATGTGAAAATGTGCTCACGGTTCAACGGTTGGTCAGTTAAATGATACGGCATTATTCTATATGCGTCAGCGTGGAATATCTGAGAGAAAGAAGCCAAAATGCTTTTTAGAGGTTGCCTTTATAAACGAGGGTGATAGACGAAATTAGTCTTGAGCCTTTGCGCGAACATCTACATCAGTTAGTAGAAAAACGCTTTAAAGGAGAACTCGGAAATTATGGGTCGTTGCGAAATGTGTAAATAAGCCATTTCGCCTCACAAAACATTTTTATTTTTCATACAAAGGTGGTTTCAGCGTTATTGTTAGTAACGGCAGAAACCACCTTTATGCTTTTTGGTAGATAAATATCTTTTGCGTATCCTTTTCAGTGTTTCGTTGTTGGACTTTCTCTGTATAACGAAAAACGCAACAAAAACACCTGCTTTTTTCATGCTAAATACTTATCTTTGTATATCGAAAAACAAGTTGTTTAAAAAGGTGATATAACGCATCTTTTGTGTAAAACTGATTACCTATACTCATTATATACGATAAAAACATGTATAACATAGATACAATTAGAAAAAGATTTCTATTCTTTCGAGCACCATTCACAATAAACCTTTGGTCTATTTAGATAATGCTGCCACCACCCAAAAGCCCTCTTTCGGTACTCAATGGCATGACACATGCCTATTTAAACGTTAATGCTAATGTGCATAGAGGGCATTCATTGAGCTATCGCAAAAAGCCACGAGATGCACGAAAATGCACGCGAAACTGTTCGTAGCTTTATCAATGCACGCTCTACAAACGAAGTGGTTTTCACACGAGGAACAACAGAAAGCATCAATCTTGTGGCTTCTTCATTTTGCAGAAGGCTTTTATGAATGAGGGCGACGAGGTGATTGTTTCGGTCATGGAACACTCATTCTAATATTGTTCCTTGGCAACTTCAAAAGGCTAAAAAGGGCATTGTTATAAAGGTGAATACCTATCGACGAATGTGGAAATTTAGACCTTTGATGCTTTACGAACGTCTTTTCACTAAGCGCACAAAAATAGTGAGTGTTACCCATGTAAGCAATGTGTTGGGAACGGTGAACCCTGTTAAAAACTCATAAACATTGCTCACCAACACAATGAAAATACCCATATTGATTGATGGCGCACAGAGCGCACCTCACATGGCAATAGACGTGCAACAGTTAGATTGCGACTTCTTTGCTATGAGTGGACATAAGATGTATGCACCCACAGGAATTGGTGTTTTATATGGTAAAGAAGAATGGTTAAACCGCTTACCACCTTACCAAGGGGCGGAGAGATGATAAAAAGGTGTCGTTTGATAAGGTTACGTTCGAAGAAGCACCGTTAAAATTTGAAAGCAGGAACACCTCGATTATGTTGCAGACTATGGCTTAGCATTGGCTCTTAACTACTTAACTGAATTGGGAATGGATAACATTCAGGCGCACGAACAAGAGCTAACACGTTATGCAATGGAACGTTTAAGCCATATAGAGGGTATCCGTTTTATTGAACTCCTACGGAGAAAGATGCTGTTATTAGTTTTCTTATTAAAGACATCTTTCCTTCTGACTTAGGAATGTTGCTCGACCATCTTGGTATTGCTGTGCGAACGGGACACCATTGTGCGCAACCATTGATGCAACATTTGGGCATTCAAGGCACACTACGTGCCAGTTTTGCGCTTTATAACACAAAAGCAGAAGTTGATGCGCTTGTTAGTGGAATTGAAAAAGTGGTCACTATGTTTTAATATCAAGCAAACAAAAGGCAAAATGTTATGCTGTTTTAAAGCTATAAAACGTTTCATATAAAACAAAAATAATGGCACCGATGAACACAAACCGTTTGTTATTTTCTTCTGAAGAGGTTGCACAGAGAAGGAAAAAGGGGAGGAACGAGGAGGAAAGAGGGGAGCTGTTGGGCTTCAATCGTTCTTTCATGAGCATCTTGTTGAGGCGGGTTGCGACGAAGCAGGACGAGGTTGTTTGGCGGAAGTGTGTTTGCTGCTGCGGTTATATTTCCTAAAAACTACACTACACGTGGTTAAACGACTCGAAACAGCCACCGAAAAACAGAGATATGCTTTGCGTACGCAACAGAAAACGATGCTTTGGCGTGGGCAGTGGGTGTGGTTTCGCCCGAAGAAATAGACCAAATAAATATTCTTAATGCAAGTTTTTGAGCCATGCACCGTGCATTAGATGCGCTAACCATTCGTCCCGAAGCCGTTATTGTAGATGGTAATAGGTTTAAACCTTATAACCATTTGCCGTTTAAAACGATTGTTAAAGGCGATGGAAAATATCTTTCTATTGCAGCAGCGAGCGTTTTGGCTAAGACTTATCGTGATGATTATAGTGAACGATTTGGCAACACTTTATCCGCAATACGATTGGAAAAAGCAATAAAGGATACCCCACTGTTAAAACATCGCGAAGCCATTAAAAAGCACGGAATAACGCCTCATCATCGCAAGACTTTTTCGTCTTTGCCCGAAGAAGAAATTGTTGTTAGGTTTATAAACACTAGGCACAACAACCCCCAATGGGCTTTTATGTTAGTGTTGTTATAACGCATAAACAAGGAATATGTTTCTGCATATTTCTAAAATATTCGCTTATAGCGGCATAGCTGTTGTGTTTTCCTTTTAAAGCATAAAAGGGGTGAAACAAAAGAGCTATGCCGCTGTTTCTTAATAGCTATTTTAACACCTTTATATAGTTTTAGTTTTTCTTCTATAAAAACAAGCTGTTATGACGCAAAAGCTCGTGTTTTAGCTTGCAAAAACATAAGCTTTTTAGGAGTAAAAACAAGGTTTTAGCACCAAAACTCTTGTCTTTTACAAAGGTAAAACATAAGGTTTTTAAACTTAATTGTTAATAAATGTTGTCGTAACGTGTTTTTCTTGTCTTCTGCTTTTTCAGTTTATAAATTTGCTTATGATAGCGTTTGTTTAGAGTGCGTATAGCATTATGGGGCTATAACAAAGAGCCTAAAAAGGGTGTTTGTAAAACAGGTAAACAACTAAAAGCTTAGCTTTAAAAACCCATAAGGTTCTTTTTAACGATCATAAAATATTGCATAAAAACATGCATATATTCTGTTTATGCAACAATCTATTAACATCTTCGCAAAGGGCGTTTTAACACTTAAAACACAATATGGGCTAAGTTTTTCTCAGACAATTGGGCGCAACAAGTTATAAATATAGGCGTTTATATCAAAATGAAATGGACAAACAACAGTGAGTAAAAGCTTTTCCCGTATTATAACTTATTGATTATTATTGAATTGACATTATTTAACGGTAAAAAGTTTGGTCAAAAACTAATTCTAATTGTTTTATTTTCGCACTTTTGCGCTGTCTTATAAAAAGGATAAACTTACTATTCAATTATTCACTAAACAAAAACAGTTTCGCACAAAAATGAGGCTGCAAACAGCTGTTAAACGAAACGATGGCCGTATTGTGGCTTTAATAGGAGAGAAGGTTTGCAAATAAGCTAGTATTAAAAGTTACGCAACATTACACGATGGTGCCGATGAAGCTTTTGGTAGAACAAATTTCTACACGAATTTCTTGCCCTAAAAACGCACAAATGAGCAAGTTGAAAGAAATTCAAACAAGGTAGAAAACGAACTCATGAAAAGTCGTCGACGAAAGATGTGGCTAAGGCTTATATTAGCTACGAACATAGCCGAAATATAGCAAAAGGAAAAGCCAAAACAAGAGATGTGTTTTTAGAGATAATAAATGTTAAAAGCAACGATGTAACACGTAGAGAATGCTCAAACATGAACGCAGATACCGTTGAATGATGATGAAAATTTTGAGTGAAACTGTATACGCCCGTAGATGACTATCTTTTAAGCGAAGAAGTGCGCGATGTTAAGGTCATACCAGCATTCACACTCACGACGACGACTGCTGGTCTCTACAAAGAGTTTCAACACGCCGCCAACATCCACCGATAATATTTTAGAGCATGGTTTCTCGGCGGCGACGGCCCGATTCCCCGCTAGCTGCTTACAGAAACAGCCAGTGTTATTGCTTGCATATCATTAGAACGGCACAAAACGAAAATGCATGGCGGACAAGCTATCCCTGCTTTCGACTTTCTATCTGGCTCCTTATGTGCCTGTTTATAGAAGAGGTGGAAAAACTTGGAACTTTTATCGGGCGAAGATTATAGTGATTATATCATAAAGAGGTAGACGATTTTATAAAACGTCCGCTCGACGGGCTCAAAGGCAAAAGACCGCATTTTTGCAACATGCTATCAATAGAACTGTAGGACGTGTGCATCAAAGCTATGGAAGCCTTTTATTCATAACATGAATACACATACACTCGTGAGGTAATCAGTGCGGTTTTCTTCTGTTAACTATGGAACAGACACCTCAGCAGAAGGTCGGTGCGTGATAAGAGAGTTCTCAAGAGCACGTATGACGGGGTGGGTAGTGAGAAACTGTTATCTTCCCTATTCAAATATGGAAGAAGAAACGTGGCGTAAACTATCTTCCTGAAGACCGAAACTACGACCTTATAAAATGGCAGCTTGTAAGGGTTACAGCGTCGTTTCTTTCCCTAATTTCCTCAACTTAGATGCTTCTTTTCAATCAACATGAAGACTGGAGCTTGACGACCCTAAAGCGTTATTTGCACGAAGTGGCAACTATAGGGTTGGAAACTGTGTTTTTGAGAAATCATTTCCTGAAAAACATCGGTAGGAAGAGGTAATATTTCGTTTACAACCATCAATATTAGTGCTTAGCTATTGAGGTATGAACATAGAAACAAGGAAGAACGTAAGTTAATGCTTTTACAAATTGGATAAAAACACTGATGTAACCGCAAAAACAATTAGTGAACGCTACGATTTTCAAAAACAGCCTTCGCAAAGCAATTCCCTATGGTGATGAGAAGTTTGTGAAAGGAGCTGACACTACAGGCTAACGACATTATACGAGTCAAGTATAACTAAGGAACGCTCTCTATTGGCTTTATTGGTTTGGCGAGTGCTTTGAAAGCATTAGTGGAAAACATCACGGAGAAGATGATGAGGCAAGAACTGGGCTTGAAAATTGTTACTTATATGCGTGATAGATGCAACGACTACACCGAAAAGTATCAACACAACTTCTCTGTGTTAGCAACTCCCCGCCGAAGGACTCTCTGAAAGTTTAGCAATGAAAGATAAAAGACTTTGGTGAGCCGGAGGGTATTACAGATAGAAACTATTATACCACTCTAATCACGTTCCTGTGTACTATAAATGCAGTCAAAAGCACAGCTGAAGTGGAAGGACCTTATCACAATTTACTCGTGGAGGGCATATCTTCTATGTAGAGATAGATGGTGATACACCCATAACCCACAAGTGATAATGAATGTGGTAGATATGATGGACTCTATAATGTTGGTTATGGCAGCGCAACTCTAATCAAAACCGATGTATGACCTGTGGTTTTGAGAATGCTGATAGTGTTTTTAGACACTTGTCCACACTGTGGAGGACACGATATCGACCGTTTACAACGCATAACTGGTTACCTTGTGGGAACTACTGACCGATGGAATAGCGGCAAACTTAGTGAGTTAAACGACAGGAGTTCGGTTGCGACGCTTGAGTAATGTAAATAGCACTTCATTAACACACTAAAACTAAAATAAAAGAATGAAGAAAGCGCATGGGCATTTTCTTCATTCTTTTATCAACATGTTGTTTGCTTCTTTTATATCTTATGTGTTATGGAAATATCAATCACTTTAACATTATTGAAGAAATCGTTCTGCCCGGATGGACCGGGCTCGCACTGGTATATTTAATATGTGCAGGGTGTAGCCACTAATGCGAAAGCTGCCATACATCCACTAATCGTGGGAACATAAAACCATGGCACTATGATGACAGTAGACGAAATAATGAAGACTATTGTTTTCGACCCACGTTTGCTAATGCAACGTTCTCAGGAGGCGCGACCCAATGTTCAGTGTCGGAAGCCTTTTACCGAATTGGCAAAGGCCATAAAACGCAAACAAAAAGATATATGGTGTTGCCACCGGGCTTTCGTGCTTTGAAGCACTATTAACACGCCCTTCAGTGCGCAGAGTTGCTCGTTGATTGATGTGTTGGTAGATGGCAGTGTTTATAAACGCTCAACGAAACACGCTATTCCGTGGGTAGCGAAACCAACGCTTAACAAACGTACAAGCATCACTAAAAGAAAACAAAGTGGTGCTGTGGGACACCAGAAACCTTGAGATAAAGAAGTAATAAATAGCTGTGTAAGAAATAATCTATAAGAAAAACAGCTTACAAGAGGCCCTGGTGTTGTTCAGGGCCATCTTGGGCTTGGAAACCATGACCTCCAGATTATGAGAGTCTGTTGCTCTAACTAACTGAGCTAAAAGCCTGCAAAATGTTTACCACATCTTACAAGTGCAAAGTTATATATTTATATTAAAATACACAAGAAAAAGGACTTAAAATTACTTTTTTAGCGATAAAAGCGTTAATAGGCATGAAACATGTTGTTTATAATAAAACAATAAGGGCTATTATTCATTTACTAAACCCATTCTAGGCGTGAAAGAGGTGGAAAAAGACCATTAAGGCATCTTTTTTAATGCGAAAGAAGCTGTTTTTTCGACTATCTATTTTATCTTTTGCACCTTATTTAATATATATGTATAAACATAATTCACAAAACATCGGACACATGAAGAAACTATTTTTAACGTTATCGCTATATGGACAGCCCTTATGGGGTTAAGTTTTATCTCTGTAAAGGCACAACATAACAATCCACACGTAAATTGTTATACGTGAAGCAGCCATAAAACAATTGTATGTAGATTCAGTAAACGAAGATAAGGTAGAAAAATGCCATTGGAAGTTGTATGTTTCGAGAAGATGGACCCACATCATCTTCATACACCACAACGCAAGAAATCCTCGTCGCTTATGAACCAACTTAAGGGTCTTTTTGAAGGCGTAGGAATACAGTTTAACATTACAAACGACACCTATTTGTTATTCGTTGTGAGCACGGACCATCAGAATGCGGAATATTGCTACCCGGTGACCGTTTAGTGACTGTGAATGACACCGTTATTGTTGGTAAAGATGCTCTCAGGACTAAAGTGGGATGAGGCGTTTAAGAGGTAAGAAAGGAACCAAAGTGAAGGTGGTGTGATGCGTAGAGAGGCATGATAAAACGGTATTTTACTATTACGCGCGACCGTATACCAAGGACAACGGTAGATGTGGTATATATGATTAGGCCTTCGGTGGGCGGTGTTAAGATTGAAAAGTCTTCTGGTGAGAACAATCATAAAGAACTAATGGTGGCACTTCCCGAAAAGCTAAAAGCGCATGAAAACCCTTTGTTAGACCTTTCAAGACAATGGAGGAGGTTTCTTAGGAACAGTTGCCGCTGCGGCAAACTACTTTGGCCAAAGGAGCACCTGCTGTTTACACCCACACGCGCTCGAGAATTATGTGGCTAAGGGACGGAAAATATAAAGACCTTAACCTTTATGTGTTAGTGAACGAGCTGGCATCGGCTTCTGAAAATAACAAGCGGTGCCATGCAAGACAACGACCGTGCAGTGATTGTAGGTAGAAGAACCTTGGTAAGGGATTAGTGCAACGTCCGGGATAGAGTTTCAAGATGGATATGATGCGTTTAACCATAGCTCATTATTTCACTCCTGCTGGTAGAAACATCTCAAAACCTTATGAGAAAGGGAAATAAAGAGGGCTACGAAAAAGATTTTGAACGTCATTGCTTGCCAAGGAGGAATCCTTTCATGCAGACAGCATTCACTTTGATAAACGCAAAACACCTCACCTTAAAGAAAAAAGACCTGTGTATGGAGGTGGTGGAATTATGCCAGATGTGTTGTACCTTTAGACTCTACGCCACCACCCCTTATTTCCGACATTCAGGCACGCGGTTGTAGGGAAACCATCACTTTTATCATCGAACATCGCAAAGAACTACTTAATAAATATCCTCATTCGACAAGTTTAATGCTAAATTTAGGTTCCTGATGAGCTTATTACGAGTATTGTAGAAGAGGCTAAGAAAGAAAAGGTGAGCTATAAAGATGAAGAAGAATGGAAGAAAAACCTCCTTATGTTGCAAATGCAGTTGAAAGCATTTAAAAGAAACCTAAGGGATATGACTTATTTTAAAATTATACGAAGAGAACCCAATTATAACGAAAGCACTCCAATTGGCGTAAACAAAATAAACAACCTATGTTTTTTGCGATGAAACGCGATTGTGTTAGACATATTGTAATATCGTATGGAGTTGTTTGCTATGGTAGCTGTAGTCAACCACAAAGACAAGCAAACAATAAACCTGTTTTTATCACCGATATTCTCTACTTAAAACAACGCCAGTGAAGGAGCAAGGAGGAGAGTAATAGTTGCTGGATTTCATGGCGTTTGGCGATGTTAGAAACCGATAGACTTGAACAGGAGACTTATTCACTTGTCGCCTGCTTATTTGTAGCATACTCATTGCAACAAAAAGCAAAAAGAAATGTATTTAGGAACCTCGCCTTTGTGTGTTAATGTGCGAATGATGCCTTATGCTTTTGAAGCTTAATTTGTAACCGCGGGATTGCTTTGCATGACAAAGCATTGCTGTAGACGAAGGCAATAAATACCCCTTTTTAGTGAAAAATAGCCTTAATGGCACAACAGTGCAGCACAAAGCAGGGATTGCCCACTTAGAAGAGCGAGGACAACCTTTAGACGAGATGAAATGGGTGCTCTTCCAAGCATGGGTGTTTCTTTATGGCATGCACATACCCCCAAACAGTTTGCCAACAGCATATATAGTTTTCTCAAACGAATACCAAGTTTACAATTGTGTTTTACACATCATCTTTTACAGTTCTTTTTGCGTTAGAAGTGCCAGATAATGAAAGAAGCGAGTTTATAAACGTGCCTTTAGATAGCTTGATGCACCTTATAGACCGCCGTTAACCATAGAGCTGTTTTGTTGGGAGGGTTCGTTAAACGCGAGTTTATGTATCATAAAGGTGTAGCCCATTTGCCACAACACCACACCGCTGTGAACCAAACCGAGCGTCAGAAAGCCTTTGAACGATTGTTCACAACAGACCAACATGTAATGTGTATCGTAGGAAAAGCGCACAGCCTTAAAGGAAAACTACTATATAGCCAAAACCTCATGGGGTACAAACAACCCTGATCACGGATTTATGCATCTTTTCGTTTACTATATTGGCCAAGAACCATAGCAACAATGTGCGCAAAGCAGAACTAAAAAGAGTGGCAAGTCTTTAACAATAATTTAAAAGGATATTCTCTTTTCGCCTTATTTGCTCAAACAAACTATTCTATTTACTTTGTATAGAATAACAGATTTTAATTTAACTCAAATAAATTATATCAATGAAAAGATTAGTAATTGTTCGTCACGGAGAAAGTGAATGGAACCAAAAATCTCTTCACCGGATGGTGGATGTAGAACTTGAACGGAAGAGCTGAGTTAAACGTGCTGGTAAAGCATTAAAAGAAGCAGGAATCGACTTCGATATTTGTTTCAATTTTTATCTTAAGAGAGCAATTAACATTAACAACAAATCATCTTAAAGAGATGAACGTGAATGGTTGCTCTGTATTTAAATCTTTATAAACTTAACGAACGCCACTATGGTGCTTTGTCTGGTTTAAACAAAAAGGAAACAGCTGAAAAGTATGGCGACGACCATGAAGATTTGGAGACGTAGTTTTGATGTTCAACCTCCTGTAATGGAAGAAGATAATCAATACACCCTTCTTAAAAACCCGCTTATCGCGATGTAGACCCAGCAGAGGTTCCATGTGCGAAAGTCTTAAAGACACTATTGCACGTACTGTTCCTCATTGAAAAAAGAAATTAAACCATTGGTATGGAAGGAAACGTGTGATGATAGCTTAACATGGAAACTCTCTTCGCTCACTTATTAAGTATTTTGAAAAATATATCTGACGAAGAAATAATCAATGTTGAAATTCACTGGAACTCCTTTGGTTTACGAATTTGATGACAATTTTAATGTTACTAACAAATATTTTTTAGGTAAGTAATATTTCTTTAGGGGTGGTGTTAGGATTTATTCATTATTACTCACCGTTAAAGCTTAGTTTATATATAGCATTCTTAATTTGTTAAGATGCAACGTTTTTTTTGTGTGTATAGTCGAGAGATGGATGACAAACTGGTAAAATGTGGTTTTTATTTTATCTTTCTTTTCGGTGCAAACTCGGCAAAAGCGTTTGCTTTTTGTTTGAAAACATAAAGCATGTGAATGTGTGGCTAAACGCTGTCTCTTCTGTGCGTTGTTTTATGCGTGTTTTTTTGAGCGTTTTGTTGCTACTCTTATTTCCTGTTTTAGCGTAAAATGAGGCTATACACCCACCTATTGTCGCTTTAGAGCCAGCTTAATTCTTTAATTGAAAAACAACCCAAAAATGTAAAAACACATAGGTTTTGTCAATTTAAAAAAAGGCAACAAATGTTAGAACAAAATAACAGCAACTTTTTGCCTTAATAGTTTAGAGTTTAGGGTGCAATAGCTATGTTTTACATCCCAACCTTGTTTATTATCACTAAAACACTATCTATTGCATCGAACTCTAAGCTATTGCACGCTTTAGCAAAAAAGGATGTTTTTCAAATAGTTTTTGGTTCTTTTTTCTTTTTCAAATATCCATTATTCGTGTCGTTCGTTCACTTTCTTTCAAAAATGAAATACAAAATAACACGGCTTGTTATTTGGGCATATCTTCTCCTTCAACATTAGGAAAAATGGGGAATGTTGGAATTCTTTTTCAAACTTGTTATATGGATAATGTTGTAGAAAACTAAAAATATGTTTTGGGCGTATTATAGACTCTTTACTTTTTTGGGAAAACTACAACCATTTATGTTTAAGAAAATGAATTGAGAAACCGAAAAGAAACCAAATAACGAGAAAGAACAAGGCATTAAACAACGTTTATATATAATAAGGTGTAAAATATAGATGGTATGCCCAGAAAAACAAATATGAACACAACGGCAGATGGCAAATGAACAGTCCAAACCTAGCTTTTGTAATGTAAGTCGACTTGTCAGCTTAAAAAACACGAGTTAACATCAAAAAGATAAACATTTGGCAATATGGCAAATAATGTAATTTTGCACCGCATTTTGTGGTATTATACCCAAATGTATAGAAAATAAAAGTTTAATAATTTAAAATCTAAAAATGATTATTGTACTCCGTAAAAGATGGCGAAAACATCAAAAGAGCTTTTAAAGAAGTTTAAAAGAAAGTTTGAAAAACTGGTGTTGTTAAAGAGTTACGCTCAGTCAACAATACAATAAACCTTCAGTGGTAAAGGTCTTAAGATGGAACACGCTATTTATGTAATAAAGCTACGTGCAAAGTGAAGAATAAAAATCTCCGTTTCGTTTGGTAGTTTCAATAAAAATCATATATTCGCAATGTAATCACTACATAAAGTGTTGCAGATTGTGTGATGATAGATAAATTTTTGGACTACTTACGCTACGAAAAGACGTTCAGAGCGAACCATTGAGGCTTTACAAGAACGACGAAGCTTCAAAGCGTATTTCAAAGATTTGAATGAACAACTCTCTTGGAGTGTCATCGACCCAATATCGTTCGCAACTGGATGGAGAGTATGATGGACAATAAGGGAAACCTGCAACTCAATCAATAGACGGTTGAGCTACTGCGTCTTTTATCGTTTTGCGTCGCGCCCTTGATAGAAAAATCCAACCCAACAGATTGTTGGACCTAAGAAAAGCAAACCATCGGCACTCCTGAAAGAAAAAGAAATGACAGGTTGCTTGATAGCTTAGAGTGGGGAATGATTTCAAGTGTCGAGACAACGTTGGCTACTTGTTTTATGAAACAGAAATGCGATTGTTCAGCTGTAGGATTAAATGACGCATATCGATTTCCTCGTTGCAACAAATCAAAGCAGGAAATGAAATACAAAGAATTATCCCTTGGCAATGGGTTGAAAGACCTTCTACAAACTTATATCGCTTTACGAAATAAAGATGTGGAAGAAAAATGAGCTTTATTTTCTTCTAAACAAGGAAATAGGGGAATGGAATGCGAACAAGTGACGACGAGTAAAGGTTCATCTTATCTAAGGTGAGTACGTTAAAAAACGTTCACTGCACGTCTTGTTACATACTTTTTGCCACCGTGCTTTTGCTCTGCTAACAATGGAGGAATTCGAAAGTGTAAAAAGAACTTTTAGGACACAAGCGTTAAGACAACAGAAATCTATACACACACACCACTTTCGAACGTTAAAAAGTATTTATAAACAGCACACCCTGAACCAAGTTATAAACATATGGAACTTAAAATTAAAGCACCATTTTGGGATGCTACCGACAATAAAATTGTAAAGCTATCGAAAAAAGTAACTAAGTTGAAAAATCTTTCGAAGATATTACAGCAGAGGTGCACTAAAGTGGTTAAACCTGCTACCATTAAATAAAGAAACAAAGTGTGAGCGTTTCCACTACCTGGAGAAACTATTTATGTGGATAAAGTTTGCGACACCTTCGAAGAAGGAATAGACCATTGTGTGTAGACGCAAACAAGGTGAAAATCAATGAATATAAAGAAAACGCAGATATTAAAAAAAATGGCAAAGTTTTGGTGTTCAAAAAATAATGCCTATCTTTGCAAACGTTTTACGACGAGTACTAAACATGATGCTTAAATGGCTGCAAAGATTTGGCCTCTTTACCAGTTGGCGAGCACGTGATTTTGTAATCTCGGTCGTTGGTTCGAACTCGACAAGAGGCTCAAAGGTACTAGTACGAAAGTGAAGCAGGCGGGTGAAGTGCACCAGTGCGGCCAAATGGGGCAGACTGTAAACTGCTGTTCTTCGATCGGTGGTTCGAACCATCACTACCCACTCAGTATATAATTGCTGCGGAAGTAGCTCAGTTGATAGAGCACTCAGCCTTCACAAGCTGAGGGTCGCGGGTTTGAGCCCGTTTCGCTCTAACTAATGCTGTAATAGCTCAGTGGTAGAGCACTTCCTTGGTAAGAAGAGGTCCTGAGTTCAACTCTCAGTTACAGCTCTACTTCTATTCTTTTCTATGAAAGAGGCAGAAAAACAAACGATTTTAATTCAAATTAATAAATAAAAGACAAAGCTATGGCTAAGAGAAATTCGAGCGTACCAAGCCGCATGTTAACATTGGTACTATTGGTCACGTAGACCACGGAAAGACTACTCGACTGCCGCCATCTCTAAGGTGTTGCATGAAAAGGGTTTCGGTTCAGAAGAAGCTAAATCATTCGATCAAATCGATAATGCTCCTGAAGAAAAAGAGCGTGGTATTACTATTAACTCTGCTCACATTGAATACGAAACAGCAAACCGTCACTACGCTCACGTAGACTGTCCTGGTACGCTTGACTATGTGAAGAACATGAACTGGTGCCGCTCAGATGGATGGTGCTATTCTGCAGTAGTGCAACCGATGGTCCTATGCCTCAAAACTCGTGAGACACGTTCTTCTAGCTCGTCAGGTAAACGTTCCTCGTTTGGTTGTTGTTTCTGAACAAGTGCGACATGGTTGATGACGCAGAAATGCTTGACCTTGTAGAAATGGAAGTTCATGAAATCCTTGAACAATACGAATACGAAGAAGATACTCCTATCGTTCGTGGTTCTGCTCTTGGTGGTTTGAACGGTGTTGACAGGTGGGTTGAAAAGATCATCGGAGATTGATGGATGCTGATGATACATGGATCCAAGAACCTCCGTGATCTAGATAAACCTTTCTGATGCCTATACGAAGACGTGTTCTCATCACAGGTCGGGTACCGTTGCAACTGGTCGTTGAAACTGGTAGAGCGAAAGTTGGAGATGAGTTGAACTGGTCTTGGTGAAGATAAGAAATGCGTTGTTACTGGTGTGGAAATGTTCCGCAAGCTTCTTTGATGAGAGGTGTAGCTGGTGATAACGTTGGTTTATTGCTCCGTGGTATTGATAAGAACGAAAATCAAACGTGGTATGGGTTCTTTGTCACCCAGCCAGATTAAGCCTCACAAGAAAGTTTCAAGCTTCAGTTTACGTATTGAAGAAAGAAGAAGGTGGACGTCATACTCCATTCGGTAACAAAGCACGTCTCAATTCTACTTCGTACTATGGACGTACAGGTGAAATCACTTGCCCGAAGGTGTAGAAATGGTTATGCCTGGTGATAACGTAGAAAATCACTGTAGAACTTATCATAAAGCCGTTGCATCTGAACGTGGTCTGCTCTGCTTTGCTATCCGCGAAGGTGGGACGTACAGTAGGTTCATGTCAGATTACAAATCTGAGAGACTCATATAGCAGTAGTATAAAATATATCAAGGTTCTCTGTAGATAAATGCCCGGTTTACAGGAACCTTACTTTTACGGGATAGTCAGTTGGTGAGCACCGGTCTCCAAAACCAGGTGTCGAGGTTCGAGTCTTTCAACCCGTGCAGAAGATAATATGTTCAATAAGATAGTAAAATTATCCGCAAGAGTAGTTTCTGACGAACTTGCGCATAATACACTTTGGCCTACCGCGCCGAATTGACCCACAGTGCAATGATTGTATTATCTGCTTCCCTTGTCATTGCACTCATGGTATTTTCGCTATGGATAGCGCGTTTAAGTTGCATCATGGATGCTATCTATCCCAGCATTAACACGTTAAGACAATGGCATGAAATTGGAAAGAATTGGTATGTAATGCCGTGCTGTAAGTGAAAAGAAGCTAAGGTAAAAGAATATATCGAGGCTGAGAATGAAACACAACACGTTATTATCTACGTCATGTTTTCTGCAGGTATTAATACCGATCATAGAAGCATGCTTCTTTTGCGTAACGGAAACGAGTTAAATCAGAAGATTAGTCTTCCAGCTACGTCTTTGTTGAAGCAGCTCTTGTTGGAGACGTTGCGCATGCTACTGAGTTTTCTTCCAATGTGTTAGGATTCTTAGATGATAATCTTCCCGTTCCACAGTCGGAAATCAAATCGAATGCTGGGGACTGCTGAAGAAAACTGGAAGGACGGATGATATCAAACATCCCATTACTGAAGTGAACGAAACTGTAAGAAGTTACAGATGGTCCGTTCAGTGGTTTTCAGTGGTGTTATTGAAGAAGTGAACACCGAGACACAAAATGAAGGTGATGGTGAAAGAGATTCGGACGTAAAACTCATTGACTAAGTTTTATGCAAGTGAAAAAGAAGGTCTGATACGCTGTTACGGATGTATAACATTCTCTTTAGTAAACTCAATTAATATTAATAACAAAGAAATGGCTAAAAGAAGTTGCTGGATTAATCAAGTACAGATTAAAGGTGGCGCTGCGAACTTTTCCACCACCTGCAGGGTCCCTGCTCTGGGTTCTGAGGGTATCAACATCGTGGATTCTAGTAAGGAATTCAATGCCCGCACCCAGGATAAAAGGCAGGTAAGGTACTTCCCGAGTTATCATCACCTACTATACCGATAAGTCATTCAGCTTTATGACTCAAGACTCCTCCCGCAGCAGTGCACGTGAAAGAGGTGTCTAAGTTGAAGAGTGGTTCTGCTCAACCCAATCGTCGAAGAGTTGCATCTGTAACTCGAACGAGTAAAGCATAGTGCTGAAGATCAGATGGCAGACCTTAAACTGCTTTTCACGGTTGAGTCATGCAATGAGACTTACTCAGGTACAGCAAGAAGTATGGGTATTACTGTAAAATGGGGACTTCTGGTAAATAATTTATAACTTCAATTTGAAAAATGAGTAAACTCGACAAAATCAAAAATCAGTAGCTGATAAGGTTGAAGCAGGGAAAGCATATACTTTGAAAGAAGCATCTGAGTTAGTAAAAGAAATTACTACTACTAAAGTTTGAAGCTCTCGATATCTGACGTGCACGTTTAGGCGTTGACTCACGTAAGGCGAAATCAAATGGTTCGTGGTGTTGTAACTCTTCCTAACGGAACTGGTAAAACACCACGTGTGCTTGTGTCTCTGTACTCCCTGATCAAGAAGCTGCCGCTCAAAGGAAGCAGGTGCTGACTATGTTGGTCTTGATGAATATATCGCAAAGAGATTAATGGTGGCTGGACAGATGTTGATGTATTATCACCATGCCGTCTGCTGTATGGGTGAGGTTGGACCTTTAGGGTCGTGTTCTCGGTCCTCGTGGATTGATGCCCAACCCTAAAAGCGGTACTGTTACAATGGACGTTGCTAAGGCAGTTAAAGATGTGAAATCTGGTAAAATCGACTTTAAAGTTGATAAAGTTGGTATCATTCATACCTCTATTTGGTAAGGTGAATTTTCACTCCAGAGCAACATATCAAAATGCAAAAAGAATTTATTGCTACTGTGGTGAAGCTAAAACCTGCTGCTGCTAAAGGTACATATATCAAGAGTATCTTTTATTTCAAGCACAATGAGTAAGGGTATCAAGATTGATCCTAAATCAGTTGAATAACTCTAAAAGTTTTGTACAATGAAGAAAGAAGTAAAAGATACTATCATCGTGGAACTTGGCGCAAAGCTAAAAGAGTATCCGCATTTTTATCTAGTTGATGTGACGGATTGAATGCAGAAGCTACAAGTCATGCACCGTAAGTGCTTCAAGAAACGAAATTAAGATGTCGCTAGAAGAATACTTTGCAACAAGGCTTTTTGAGGCATCTGAGCAGTAGATTTTGAACCCTTATATGATTGTTTGACAGGTAACACTGCTGTGATGTTTTCACACTGTAGCTAATGTTCCTGCAAAAATTATTGAAAGAATACAAGAAAGACAGGTATTCCTGCACTTTGAAGCTGCATATGCCGAAGAAAGCTTTATATGTAGGAGCGGATAAACTTGAAGAACTTGTTTCAATTAAGAGCAAAAACGAAGTTATTGCAGAAATCGTTGCTTTGTTGCAATCTCCCTGCAAAGAACGTGGTTTTCAGCTCTACAATCAGGAGGCAAATACTATCCATGGCGTCTTAAAGACATTAGGAGAGCGTCCTGAATAATATTAGTAAAATTACAACAATTACAAAACGAATAATTAAAAATTTAAATAAAATGGCAGATATTAAAGCTATTGCTGAAGAATTAGTAAATTTTGACAGTTAAAGAAGTAAACGAGTTGGCAACAGTCCTAAAGGACGAGTATGTATTGAACCTGCAGCTGCTGCTGTAGCTGTTGCTGCTGCCCTGCTGCTGGTGGTGTGCTGGTGGCAGGAAAAATCATCTTTTGATGTTGTTCTTGCTGAAGTAGGTGCTGCTAAAGTTGCAAGTAGTAAAAGGTAGTTAAAGAAGCTTGTGGTCTTGGTTTGAAAGAAGCTAAAGACTTAGTTGAGTGCTGCTCCTGCTACAATCAAAGGAAGGCTTTTCTAAAGACGAAGCTGAAAAACTTGAAGAAAGCAACATGAAGAAGCTGGTGCTAAGTTGAACTTACACAAGATACTCTAATCAACTTAAATTTCAAAGGAGATTGTTCTCTGTAATTATAGGTAACATACAATGATGGTTAGGATTTGCTCAGTAGGTGAATCCCTAACCATCTTTTTGTGTCTTAATTTGTTGTCTCGTGGCAAAGAGATAATTTTAATTTTTATTGATGGCATCAAAATTAATTGATAATAGAGTAAATTTCGCCAGCGTCACAATCCGATGCCTTATCCGGACTTTTCTCGAGTGCAATTAAAAGTCTTTTTAGAGATTTCTACAGTTGGATACGCCTCCCGAAGAACGTAAAACGACGGATTGTATAAAGGTGTTTGCTGAAAACTTTCCTATTACAGATACTCTAATAACTTTGTTCTTGAGTTCTTGATTAGTATATCGACCTCCCTCGTTATTCTATTGATGAGTGTCTAGAAAGAGGACTCACATGGTGTTCCCTTTGAAACTAAGATGAAGTCTATGTAACGACCCTGATCACTGAAGATTTTGGTACTTTTATACAAGATGTTTTCTTGGGAACAATTTGCTACATGACTCATAATGTACGCTTTTGATAAATGGCTGAACGAGTTGTGGTTGCTCAGCTTGCACCGTTCGCCTGGTGTATCTCTTCGATCAAGGTGTTCATGCAAATGGAACAATGCTCTATTCTGCTCGTATTATTCCTTCAAAGGCTCGTGGATTGATTTGCGACAGATATAAAATAATGTAATGTATGCTTATCATTGACAGAAAGAAGAAATTACCTGTAACAACTCTTTATTGCGAGCTATTATTGCGAAAAGCGACAATGACATCCTTCAAATTTCTGATCTTGCCGAAGAGGTTCATAGGTTAATAAAAAGAATTTTGAAAGCTGCTATTGCAGAAAATTAGCGTGCTCGTGTTCTAAAAAGTTGGACAGAAGATTTCGTAGATGAAGACACTGGAGAAGTTGTATCTATGGAAAGAAATGAGATTATTATGGATCATGAGACTGAAATACAGAAGATAATCTCGAAGAAATTCTGATAGTGGCTGTTCTAACCTTAGCATAAAGACTCTGAGATGGCGAACAAATATTCGCTTTATCTTTGACATTACTGGCTAAAAGATCCAAGTAACACTGAGAAAGAAGCTGAACTACATTTTATCGCCATTAAGAAATGCAGACCCTGCTGATGATGCAGTGCAGAGAGGGTGTCAAAAATCTTTTTCTTCTGATAAGCGTTACGACTTTAGGAGAAGTTGGACGTTATCGTATCAATAGAAAAATTAGGATTAGATACAGAAGCCAGATATTCGTGTTCTAACAAAAGACTGATATCATATGCATATTATTCGTTATCTTATCCAACTTATAAATTCTAATGCTACCGTAGATGATATATTTGAATTCACCTTTCAATCGTCGTGCAAGAAAAATGTAGAGTGAACAGTTGCAAAATCAATTCTCATAGGTTTAGCTCAGTATGAGTAGAACCATCCGTGAGAGAATGAATGTTCGTGATAATGAAGCTTTCACTCCACCGATCTGATTAACGCAAAACCATCTTCAAGCGTTAATCACTATTCTTTGGAACAACCATTATCTCAGTTTATGGCAAACCAATCCATTGGCAGAGGTAACACAAACGTCGTCTTTCAGCACTTGGTCCTGAGGTCTTTCTCTGTGAACGTGCAGGATCTGGAAGTGCGTGACGTTCACCATAACACCATGGTCGTTTATGTCCAATTGAAAGCCCCTGAAGGTCCTCGAACATTGGTTTGATTTCATCTGTATGTAGTATGCAAACATCATGAACTTGGTTTCATTGTAACGCCTATCGTACTGTTGCCGATTCTAAGGTAGCGATGGATACAAAGATGTTGTTTATTTAACAGCCGAGGAAGAAGAAGGAAAGATTATAGGTCAGGAAATGCGCCTTTAACAGAGGATGGTCTCATTTATTCGTTCTGCTGTTAAAAATCGTCAAGATGCAGATTACCCTGTTGTAGGTCCAGAACAAGTAGACTATGTAGATGTATTCGACAACAGATAGCATCAGTCTCTGCCAGCTTGATTCCTTTCTTGGAAACACGACGACGGGATCACCAGTGCATTGATGGATGTAACATGATGCGACAGGCAGTTCCTTTGCTTCACAACGATGCGCCTATTGTTGGTACAGGTTTAGAAAAGAAAGTTTGTGAAGATCTCGTACTATGATTGCCGCCGAAGGTGATGTATTATAGATTGCGTAGATGCTACCACTATTCGTATATCTTTATGATAGAACTGAAGATGAAGACTTGCTAGCTTCGAACCAGCATTGAAAGGAATATCGTATACCTAAGTTCCGCAGAACAAACCAAAAATATGACCTATAGACTTACGTCCCATCTGTTGTAAAGGACAACGAGTGTAAACAAGGTGATATTTTTAACAGAAGGTTAGTGCTACAGAGAATGGAGAATTAGCATTAGGACGTAACCTTCTTGTTGCTTATATGCCTTGGAAGGGTTATAATTATGAAGATGCTATTGTACTTAGCGAGCGTATCGTACGTGATGATATTCTTACTTCTGTTCATGTAGATGAATATTCTTAGACGTTCGAGAAAACAAAAACGAGGAGTTGAAGAGTTCACCAGCGATATTCCTAATGTAAGTGAAGAAGCAACAAAAGACTCTAGATGATAATGGTATCGTCCGAATTGGTGCACGTATAGAGCCAGGCGATATTCTTATTGGAAAAATCTCTCCAAAGGGAGAAAAGCGATCTTTCACCCGAAGAAAACTTCTTCGTGCTATCTTTTGGTGATAAGGCAGGAGATGTTAAGGATTCTATCGTTACAAAGCTAATCCTTCTCTTAGTGGTGTTGTTATTGATAAGAAATTATTCTCTCGTGCAATTAAGACAAGAGAATCAAAAACGTCAAGATAAAGTTATTCTTGCAAGTCTTGAAGAAGAATATGAAGCAAAGAATAACGACTTAAAAGATATTCTTGTTGATAAACTTCTTACACTTACAGAAGATAAAGTGTCTGAAGGAGTGAAAGATTATACAGGAGCTCGAAATCATCACTAGGGTAGTAAGTTCACTACAACAGTGTAAGGAAGAATCTTGAATACGATGGCATTCAGTCTAACGAATGGACAAACGACGAACACACTAATCAGCTTATCAAACAACTAAACTATGGTCTAGTATTCATAAATAAAGTTGTTAGATGCAGAATTAAAAGCGTCGCAAGTTTGCTGTTTCTATTGGATGATGAACTCATCATGTATTCTCCAAATGGCAAAGAGTATATTGCTAAGAAACGTAAGATAGGTGTTGGCGATAAGCTTGCTGGTCGTCATGGTAATAAGGCATCGTTTCTAAGGTTGTTCGGCATGGAAAGATAGTGCTATTCTTAGAAGATGGACGTCCCATAGACCTTTGTGCTTAACCTCTTGGTGTGCCTTCTCGTATGAACCTCGGACAGATATTCGAAGCCATATTAGGTGCTGCAGGTAGAAAGTAAGCTTACAAGTTTGCAAAACTCAATCTTCGACGGTGCTAAACTTGAAGACTTGTCAGAGTGGACAGAAAAGCAGGATTCCTACATCTTGTGTTCTACACATCTGTACGACGGAGAAACTGGAGAACAGTTCGACCAACTAGCTACTGTGGGTATAACCTACTTCCTAAGTTAGACACATGGTAGAAGATAAGATGCATGCACGTAGTATTGATCCATATTCTCTTATTACACAACAAACCCACTAGGTGGTAAAGCACAATTTGGTGGACAACGCTTTCGGAGAAATGGAAGTTTGGGCTCGAAGCATTTGGAGCGAGTCACGTGCTTACAAGAAATACTTACTATCAAGTCAGACGATACCGTTGGAAGAAGTAAAGGCTTTACGAAGCAATCGTAAAAGGCGACTCAATGCTCAGTACCTGGTATACCAGAATCCTTGAACGTTCTTTTTACATGAACTTCGTGGACTTGGCTTTAAAGTATTAAGTTGGACTACTCTTATTCTCATAAGAAACCCAATTATAAGTAAACATGGCTTTTTAAGAAAGATTCGAAAAATTAAAAAATAATTTCACCAAGATAACCATTAGTCTTGCTTCTCCTGAAGAGATATTGGAAAAATTCTAGAGTGAGGTAATCCAAAACCAGAGACCATCAACTATCGCACCTTTATAGCCCTGAAAGAGATGGTTTGTTCTGCGAACGTATCTTTGGACCTCACCAAGGATTACGACGTGCTTGTGGTAAATACAAACGCATTCGCTATAAAAGGCAAAATGTTTGGGTGACCGATGGTGTTGAAGTAACTGAGAAGAGAAAGTGCGCGTGAACGTTCAGGGCCATATGAACTTGTTGTACCTGTTGCATCACATCTGGTATTTCCGTTCGCTTCCTAATCAAAACGTGGGTTATTTGTTAGGAATGCCTACAAAGAAGCTCGATTCTATTATCTAATTATTGAACGTTATGTCGTAATTCAACCAGGTGTGCTGGTAGAACAGATCTCAGAAGGAACAGAAATGAATGGTTCACACAAGATGGACCTTCTAACAGAAGACGAGCATCTTAACATTCTCGATAACCATATCGACCTCGTCAATGCCTTGTTAGACCAGATCTAGACCTCACAGTTCATTGCAAAAGATGGGTGCCGAAGCAGTTTACGACTGCTTGCAAGACTCCGACCTGGATAGTCTTTCATACTGAATTTGCGCGACCGTGCAAACAACGACCTCAAGTCATCAACGTAAAGCAGACGCGTTAAAACGTCACGAAGTGGTGGCCATTCTGAGGTAGTGTGCTACGTCAATCGTCCCGGTGAAATGGATGATTTTGAAGATTATCCCTATTATTACTCTCCTGAGCTTCGGGTCCTGGTCTCCATTAGATGGTGGACGCCGTGCTACTTCCGACCTTGAACGACTCTTGCGTGCAATTATTCGTAGATGAACTGTCTGAAAACGCTTAGTTGAAAATCAGCGCCCGAGGTTATCTTTACGATGACGAGTAGCGTATGTTGCATAGCAGTTGGCAGAGTTTGTCTCGAGTACTCAAGAAAAGCCTGCTTGTTTCGTAGCGAAAAGCGTCCGTCCTGTAAAATCTCTTTCAGACTCGCTGAAGGAGTAAAAGCAGGATGCTCACCAAAATCTATTGGGTCAAAACGCGTCGACTATTCCTGCCTGTTCTGTTATCGTTGTAGGTCCTGGAATTACATGTCGGGAGAGTGTGGATTGCCTCAAATTGGATGGCTGCCGAACTCTATAAACCATTTATCATGCGTGTGCTTTATTGAGCGGGAATCGTTAAGACAGTGCAGAGTGCGAAGAAGATTGCAGACCGAAGAGAAACCTGTTATTGGGAGCATCTTAGAGAACGTTAGTGAAGGGACATCCCGCACTTTTTAACTGTGCCCTTACACTTCACCGTTTAGTATTCGCGATTCCGTAACCTAAACTTATCGAAGGGTAGCGTCTATTCATAGTTGCACCCATTGGCATGTACAGCGTTTAACGCCGACTCTGGCGGAGACCAAATGTGCACTCTCCATTAAGTCATACTGAGGCTATTCTCGAACTCCAAATACTGATGTTGCAAAGCCATGTTACATTTTAAATCCCGCGAATGGTGCTCCTATTACACAGTGCTCTCTCAAGACATGGTGTAGTCCTCAGATACATCACAAAAATACGTCCAGGTGCTAAGGGCGAAAGGTTTGAACCTTCTACGGACCAGAAGAAGCACTATTGCCATCATGACAGCAGTGTGCTTTTACATGCTCCTATAAAAGTAGCTGTGAAAACGATCTGTTGATGGTCACTGCAACCACGCGCTCTGAGAACATCTGGTCTGGACGCAAGTTATCGCTACGGTATCATCCCGAAAGAAGTGGACTTTAACGATGTCACATCAAAGAAAACTCTTTACGATATTATTTCAGATGTACTATGTGTAGGTATGGGTCGTCGCCAGTCATTTCCTCGATGGAATGAAAGAAACTTGGTTATAGAATGGCTGGCATGAAGCAGGTCTTTCATTTAACCTTGACGACATCATTATTCCAGTAGAAAAAGAAGGAATTGTTGAGAAAGGAGCTACGAAGAAATACGCCAAATTACCGGAAAAACTATAACATGGGGTTTCTACTCACAGACACACTGAACGTTAGTAATCAGGTAATCGGACACATGGACTCATGAAACAAACTCAGCTTGGTAACATTCTTGATGACAGAAATGACCGAAGGACCAAGGATTTAACGCTGTTTATATGATGTTTTGATTCTGAGCCTGCGTTCTAAAGACCAGCTAAACAGCTTTCAGGTATGTGGTTTGATGGCTGCTTCCAAAAAGGTCAGGTGCTGGAAGGACAACAGGATTATCGAAAACCCTATTCTTTCAAAACTTCAAAAAGAGGGTAGGAGCGTGCTTGAATACTTTATTGCTTCGCACGGTAAGCGCTGTAAAGGTCGTGCTGATACTAGCCATGCGCCAAACAGCCGATGGGTTACCTCCTACCTCGTCGTTTTGCGGTGACGTCTCGCACGATGTCTACTAACAAAGACGACGGTGGAACACTTCGTGGTCTTGTTTGTACAGCCCCTTTACGTGAGATGAAGTTATCTCTTCACATTAAACGAAAGAACATTAGACGCGGTTTGCGCACACGATATTATTCATCCAACAGCTAGTGCGAACCCAAGAAGCTGCAGCAGGCGAAGAGACAACGAAAGATACACACACAGCATCGAAAAGTCGTACCTATCGAAAGCGTGAAACATGCTCCTGTGCCTCACTTGCGAGAGCAAACAGCATACAGGTGTGTCAGGCGAAGTGTCAGGACTTTGTAACCTTGCTAGCAAAGCCGAAATGGTTCAGGAAGGGAGAAGCGGTTGGCTGTTATTGCAGCAACAAGCTATTGGCGAGTCATATACACAGCTTACCTCTCGTACGTTCCACGCTGGTGGTGTGCTGGTGCGAAAGCAGCTAATGTCTATTGGCAAAAGAACGACTCCGAATTGAGGTTCGATGAGCTTCATGCCCGTTCCTGGTCGAGATGAAATGGAAGAAGAAATGAAATTCAGAAATGGTTGTTAGCCGTCGAGTGTAGAAACTGCTCTGCAGATGCTAACACAAACATTGTGCTTTCTACTTATTGACACTAAATGTTCTCACGGTTCTTCTCTCTATTTTAAGCATGGAGACAAAGTGAAGAAGGGAGACTTTATTGCTGGCGACTCTATTCCATGCTGTTATTGTCTCTGAATATGCAGGTAAAGTTCAGTTTCTAACGATGTAGTCGAAGGTAAAAACATATTCCTTGTAGAAGCTTTGATGGATGTATACAGGTCTTATCAAGTTTTGAAGACGATTGCTATCGACTCTTAGGGATAGTATAATGATTCCTACTCTTGCGGACATCTTGATGAGAGTGGCAAATGTAGTAGGAACTTATAACTCCTGTGGGAGGCTCACGTTGTTGCATGACGATGGAACAATCATTAAACAGGCTCGAACGTCTTGTTAAAATACCACGCATTAGGTGGAGCAGGTGACATCACTGCGGTCTTCCTCGTGTAACAGAGTTGTCGTTTGGAAGCACGTAATCCATTCTAACCCCGCCACTGCGTCGAGTTAGATGGTGAGGTCAACAATGGTGGCAGGAAACGCGAAAACCGTCGTAAATCGGTTGCTAAACTTCGCAGGTGAACAGCGTAAATATCTGTTAGCTTGTTTCAAGCAAAATATTAGTAATAAAGAACATGATGCCGTAAGAGCTGGTACTCCATTGTCTGATGGTGTTATCGATCTCCCGGCACATCCTTGCTATTAAAGCGTCCCACTATGCCGTGTACATATTAAGTTAACGAAGTTCAAGTGTTTACCGCTATCATTAGGTGTGAAGATTAATCGACAAGCATCTGAAATGTCGCGTCAGATGATGCGTTAAAAGTGCAAATCACGACCCGAGATACCACATTCCTTCGAACTCAGAGTTGGTTGATAAACCCGGACTCTGATGTGAGAAACGACCGCCTTGTAAGAAAGCAGGGTATGCTGAGATCCAGAAACACTTCAAAAGTGCAGGTCAAATCATTTGAGTGCGTAAACTTCGTGATGAAAATTCTAACCTTAAACGTCGTGACTACGTCTTGTGGAAGTAAGAGATGCAGTAGCCGCCACTTCAACTCACGCACAGGTCTACTCTGAGCAGGCCTCTTTCAAACAAAGAGTTTCATGAGTTCTGCATCGTTCCAAGTAAATCAACAAAGGTTCTAACGAGGCCGCGAGTTCGTGGAAAGGCAGACTATTTAGAGGAACGAAAGAGAACGTTATCTGTGGTCACTGTCTAATTCCTGCGGGAAACAGGCCCTCGCGTCGCTGAAAGCTCTATCGTGGGTTCTAAAGAAGAACACGAAAGAATGCAAAGCCAACAAACGTAACGTTTTCGTGGTCTATGCTGCGGCAAGGCGGAAGCTGAAAATAACTATTTGTTAATCACTTTAAGAGACACATGCAGGAGCAACCTATACAAAGAGGTGAGTTGCTCTTGCTATGCCTTGTTTATTACCCTCATTTGTAACCTTTCTCTGAGGTAACACATTATTAGCATGCAGTGAGCTACGTGACCTGTATAACCACTAAAACAAATTAGACATGTGTTAATGCTGTTTAAAGAACATTTTTATGGGAATTTAAATAACTCCGTTTTATTAAGTTATTATAGGAGCAGATTGTTGTGCAGTGTTTTGTTGTGTGTGCAACAAAAGATGTTCTATTAGAGAGAGACTGTTCAAAACCGAATTAGTTCTTGATGTTCTTCTTGCAACATCTTCTCTTGTGATTATTATCTTACCTACAATCTTCAGTCTGGACTCTTGTCGTCTTCCTCATTGTAGATAAAACCTATCAGAGACTAAACGTATTCTGCAATGGGTCTTTTGGGACGATTCGTACCTGCGTAAACTACTGATATTTTCTTCATAAGGATAACATAAACGTTAAGGCGGCTTTATATAATTTCTCATTTTATTCAGACATGCTCTTTGGTGTATTATAGAATACAAACGAATGATTCCAGAAATCAGTGTACACCATTGCTGTAAAAGTGTTTGTCTTGTGTTATCTGTTCTCCACCAGTCACTTTTATTATTAAAGTTAAAGCACAAAGGTCAAATGGTTTTGTTCTGGGATTGTTATCACCTTTTCTGTATATTAGCTCTGTATTGAGCTTCCAACATATCGCGTGCAAACTCAAATGTGGAAGTTTGTTGCCGTATGATATATATCTGTAGTTGTAGCTGGCATTAAGAGAGCAGGAACCATATAAAGGCAATACACGTTGCACCTCATCTTGTAAAGGTCTTATTACTTCTTCCATATATTGATCTCATCTCCATTCTTTATACCATCATCCCACGCTCTACATCAAGCCATACTCCTGCATATTTCCAATATTCATCCGCGTCAATGTCAGTGATTCTAGCATAAAGTTTGGTCCTCAAATATCTTTGTGTCAATGGCTATTCTTGCATCTGCACCACTCTTGTCTATCATATTCTATACGTATGGCATATTGAGGCTCTGCTGTCTTGGTAACAACGAATATTGCAACCCAAATTAGCTCTCAGTTCCATAAGCATTGTTTGTGTAGCTTTCTGCATTCCTCTCTGTTGCACCATTCTTTGATAAGGATATGCTGCAGCCTTTTTCTGCATACCAGCTGTATGCAGTTGTCTCTTCTAACTTGCTCATTGTAATGAGATGTAGGTGCATTTTTCTTGTGTAACAAATAAGGAGTGTATGTTTTATTATTACTATTGTTGTTTGCAAAGCATAATTGTGCGAACTCACCTTTTGTTCTCCCATCTGTGCAGGTGTTACGCTTACCAATGGTTCGTGCTGGCTTCTGCATGTTGGCATACACGTGGAAAAATGGCTGGCATGTCCGATCGTGTGGCGTATATGATAACCTCTCAGGAATCTTTATGTAGCTATACGTGTCTAACGAAAAGTTTTTAGCATCAGCATACTCATTGCCATGTTCCGGTTAGCAGTGAGAAGTTTTCTTTGCCGTTAAGAAGTTCAAAGGACCTGGTTCGCTACAGCGTTCCTCCGCATCTATATTCCTGTGCAATTTCTTTTAATCTTAGTTCCATCAACGGGAATAGCTGCAAAAATTGAAGCATTTTGGGAAGCCAGCGAAAGTGAGATCTACCGCGTCTACATGATGTTCCATGTAATAAGAATTGTGTTTTATCAAGTACTGTTAGATTAGTACCCCTGCTTTTATCTATTTCACCGGTTGGCTAGATATAAACCAAAATAAAATCTTTTCGGATACTATCTGATTAACCACCATCAAGTACTGATCTGCATGGTACAAATAGGCTCATCATTATGCCTTTTATTTTTATAATGCATAAGCGTGAGTGATCCTCTGTTTCTCGTTTATTTGTTCCCGTCCGGCCATATGTCTATTATCTTTTGCAACCTCACGTCACTATCTTTCGTCGGGTTGATAGGAGACTCTGCAAATATAACTGGTTGATAATTCCACATGTTACTATTGATATCAAAATATCCTCGCGTGTCTCCTGACACTCCCATCAGCGTCATATGGTGATAGTTGATATATTGAATCTACTTTTATTAGCCATATTGCTGTTATAACAGTTCCTATCATGTCACGGCAAATTGAGTTTTGCTATAAAATACAAGCTGATTCTTTGGAGTACGAATCATCATCTATTCCTCCATAAAGAAGCATAAAAGCGAATCGCCTGTTAAAGGCTGACTCCACTCTGGTCTCTAGACGACTAAAGCGTATCACACCATATGGGCATTAACAGACAGCTGGGTTTGAAATCCATAGCTGTAGAATAAAAACATATTGTAGACACCATTCTCCTTTTGTTATATATCTTCAGTAGATGAAGCAGTCAAATCTGAAATTATTGTTTCGCACTTATCATATTGCTACTCATCCTTGTCGTAAAGGTACAATTACCATAATAACGTGATCTGGACTTCCTTCTATTTCTGGTGGTGTTTAATATTACCAGATTTACCGCGTTATTAGTAACCCACTAAAACGTGCTTAACTCTCATCGTTTTAAATAATCGCTCATAGAGTTTTAGTGTTTAGCATTATAGAAACAGATGAGCAAATCACCTCTAATGGATTCCTGCAAAATGAAAGTATGCTAAGTTATTATCATATTGATATAGTGTCCTGTTTGTTCTCAAAATAATATGGTATTATTAGCATTAAAAGCTCTTGTTCCTCTCTTTGTTGTGTCTCTCTGCAAAACACAAGCTGTCACTTTTTGCTTTTTACTTCTATTTGTGGCTCTTTGTGTGCCACCCATCTGCCGTTAGAATTGTTCTGCTGTACAACGCATAATAGCAGAAATATAGCAAAGACGAGTCAGTGATTTTCTGTCATGAAATGTGAATAATAGCTTTTTATTTGTGTGTTTTATAATCTTAGTAAAATATGTTATCCATCATGTGGATCTTATAAAGATGCCTATTATATATAATGTTTGTTATTGATGCAAAAGTACAGACACCACCCTCGATTTTACAATGTATTTTTAACTGTGTTATTTTGCTTTTAACAAAGAACTCACCTTAATGAGATAGAAGAGATGAGTCAAAGAGTTTTTGTTTAAATACGTTATATAGGACATCAGTTAATGATAAAACGCAGACGGCAGGCGTTTTGTTACATTGTAAAACACATTTTAGTTAACTGAAAACACCCGCATGAATGTGGCATGAAGGGCAAACACCCTTTGCAGATTGTTTTACGGTTTAAAAAACACAAACCCAATAGCTTATGACATTTAAAAGCACCCATCTTGTTCAATAAAAAACGCTTATTGTTCTCAAAGCTATAAGGTTTTAGCACGCAAAAGACTATGAGGCTGTTCAAAACACCCTGTGTTTTACTACCAATAGCCATGGACACCCAAACCTATTATTGCACAAAAAAGGCCAGCCCATTTATTAACCTTTGTTTGTTCACCCTCAAAACTACTGCTGCACCACCCCTTGCTTTCTTTGTGCCAAGAAACCGACAGAAGAACACGAAAAAATAAACCTATGCCCACAGCCACTTAATATACCTTAATTATAAACCATAAATTGTTATAAATTAATAAACTTATTATCTTTGTATCATCAAGAATACTTGTCGTTCTGCAGATATCATTTAAAAAAGCGAGCGAATAGAAAAGTCATAAACAATAATATTAACAAAAATAAATTCTATTATGTTAAAGAAAACCCTTTCATATAGTATTTACTTTTGTATGTTAGGGTGCTACAGGCGTTGCCACCATAAATTCCAAAGCTCAATGCCAAACCAACCTTAGAAGAAAAGGCCGTGTTCTAAACCCTCAAACCGTACGTGTGCAGGAACCGACCAAGCCATGAAAGATAACGCAACTTTACCAGAATACAGTCCAGGCCAAAACTGGCTGGTGAGGCAAAAAGCAAAGCCACAAACGCTATAGCGTTAAGCCTTGAGACAACAAAGTGACGGTAAAGAGCTCACACCAGCAGCACAAGGCGTGGCGGCGGAAGCACTGCTGCAGGTGTTTTTTGCGGTATTCAAACACTTAGAAAGTCGCTCTGTACTGGCTAACAGCACAAAACGCTAATGCAAGCACCGAAGAAACCTTTGTTGCCAGCCGTTAACATAGTTAGCGATGCTCCATTGTTTGGCTGTCGTGTGGTGATGCTCGATTGTTGTCGTCATTTCTTCCCAGTGAGCTTTGTTAGGCAGTGTATATCGACATATTGGCATTGCAGAATAACATCAACACCTTCACTGGCATTTAAGCGAAGGACCCTGGGTTGGAGGAACTGAGATAAAGAAATATCCTAGTAACCAACCGGAAATAGGTCCACGCTGTAGCGGAAACGGTGAGAGGTCACGTCCCACGCAGACGATAACACCCCTCATGGCGGTTATTACGGCACAAGAACAAGCTAAAGAAATTGTGGCTTATGCAGCACAACGACACATCACAGCAGATTCGGTAGATAGACCTTCCAGGCCACACGCGCTCTTCTTGCCGCTTTATCCTCGAAATGGCTGCACAGGAGTGACGCACACCGTGGGTCATAACTGGGGGTGTTTATCACGACGTGTTGTGCCTTGGTAACTGACAGCGTATGGCTTTGTGCAAGACATTAGTAGGCGAATTGTGCGTGACATTTCAGCCCCTCACTTTCATATAGGTGGCGATGAAGCTCCCACAACATCGTTGGAAAGAGCGTCCACGCTGTACAGCATTGCCGCAAAGCACAGGTGCGGCACCGAACAGTTGCAAGCGTGGCTGCAGTCGTATAGAAAAGCTGTAAACAGCAAGGCGAAAGAGCATGCATTGGGTTGGGACGAAATATTGCACGGAAAGATAAATCCAAGTGCAGTGCACTTTATGAGTTGGACTGCGTAAACCCAGGTTTGCGCAGTGTGCTACGAGTCACGACGTGATATGATGACACCGGGAGAGTTTGCTTATTTCGACCATTATCAAAACCGAAAATCACAGTTCTGGAACCCCGATGCTATTGGTGGATTGCTGCCCGCAGTAGGTGCGCATATTCTTTTGAACCACCACCCGATAGCGGTATCGGTAGAAGCTCGTAAACACATTATAGGTGTACATGCTTCAACTTTGTGACAGGAGTATATTCCCTTTACGGAAACCGCAAGTGAATATATGTGCGTTAGTTGCCCCGGTCGGCAGCAGCGTAGCGCAGCGGGTGCCTGCAAAGGTCAAGAAATACGACGAATTTCACAAGCGTGCTACCCAACTGAGCAAACTCCAGCGGACCCGCGCTGGCTACACTATGCTCGCATATGTGGCCAGAACGCTGCCTGCTGTCAGGTCAACCGTTCTGATTGGTGTAAACACCGTGGAAAGCTGCAAAGTTTTTGCGGCATTTCCATTGTCATCAATGCAAAGCGCTGTGTCTGCAAAAGATGTAAAGCACTACAATAATATCCTCGATGTTATGCTCAAAAACATTTTTATTGCTCCTGGGTAAGCGTAGTTTAAGCCACACATGCGCAGGGTAGCCTCTACAATGTAGTGCCTTGCCACAAAACCATTAGCCTTGTGGTTAAAGGCAAACCCTTTGATGTTAAAATGCGCAGAAACCCAAATAGTGTGCGATACCCACACAGCCATGCAAAACAATGCACACTTTTTAGCTGAATATATAGGAGACCCACAGGATTAAAACTGGCTGTGGTGTGCGTGCAAAAAGCAACGCTACAAATGCCATAGTGCTAAGTCTCCCGATAGCAAAGTGAATGGTAAAGAAGCCTGGCGACTTTGGTGGTGGTAAACAACATGCTGGCGTGCGCATAAGTGGAAGCACTGCTGCAGGTGTGTTTTGGCGGCATTCAAACACCTCGAAAGTCGCTCGTCAGCAGTTACATCAACAGCAGCGCATCAACGCCCACCACCATCTGCTTGCCAGCCGTTACCGAGCAAGGTGATGCCTCCACTGTTAAGCTATCGTGGTGATGCTCGATTGTGCGCGTCGTTATTATCCATTGCCTTCTTAAAAACGCTTTATAGATATTTCTGTGCACTTTCACCAGTTACATAAACACTTTTTCATTGGTGCATATCACAGAGGGTTTTACTAAGGCGGAGAATTGAGGCTAGAAGAACACCCCGCTTTAACTGCTATCGGCTCATGGGCGTAAAGTGATCCAGTAGCGTACAAACTCCGATGTGAACGATAGCATTCCTGAGTAGCGGTTATTATCACACAAGACGTAGCTTCGAGAACTGCGCAACAGAGTGTTGCAAAACAACATATCAGTGTTGTGCCAGTTAGCGGACCTTCCGGGTCACGACTCGTGCGCTTTCAGTTTCAGCCTATCCCGACATGGGCTGCACGGGAGGACCTACGAAGCGGGTGTTACTGGGGCGTTCATCACGATGTCTAAAGGGCAACAATGCCAGCATACCCTTTTGTTGCACGACTATTATAGATGAGTTGTGCGAGCTATTTCCGTCGCCCTACTTTCTACCCGGTGCGAGACAGAAGTGCCAACCACTGTTGGAAACTAATGCAAAAGATGGAGGGCATTGGCAGAAAAGTGAGGGCGTGGAAGCGAAAACGTACAGTGTGCTTACTCAACCATATAGAACAACACCTCAAAAAGCAAAGGAAAAACCCTTTGTAGGTTGGGACGAAAGTATTGCACGTGGAGACATTAACCCGAGTGCAGTGGTTATGAGTTGGACAGGTGTACCCTGGTTTGAAGCCGCAAAGCAAGGACACGATGATACGAGTCCCGAACAATATGCTTATATCGACCATTATCAAAAGCAAAGACCGGTAGCACCGAGCCTTGTATGCCATTGGTGGTTTTCTGTCGCAGAAAAAGGCCGGCAGCTTTAATCCCTTACCTGATAGCTTATCAGTAGATGCTCGTACACACATCAGTAGGTGTGCGCGCCAACTTGTGTGACTTTGGGCTTATATCTCACGAAACACAGTGGAATACATGCTATTGCCCTCGTTTAGCAGCTATTAGCGAAGTGCAGTGCGCCCGCAAAGCGCACTATGTGATTACTCTACCAACGATTAACCTGCCTAAGAGCATTATCGATACAACCATTATGGCTATGACTATGCTACATGACAGCAGATTGGCACGACTTGTTTGAAAACATCGCGCCACAAAAGTGATAGCAACCTTCTTTATCGAACTTTATGTTGCATGGCAGAAAACCTCACCCCTTTGTTAAGCAGTGAACCTTGCCCAAAACAACTTTAATAACCCTTTTTGTTACAAGCCTGGCGCACTCTGCTTTTCTAGCGGCTTTGGAAACGAGGTGTGCAAGGCGATAGAAGCAAATGAGTTTTGGCAATGAAGAAGCACAAAAGGAAAAATGTCTGGCGCGACTTATTGTGCAAAATGCCCAGCACGAAGTGTTTATAGCCGCTTGTTCAGCTAGCGAAGTTGAGTGGCAGCGGTCCTACTAAACTCTTTTGTTCCACCCATCTTTAACTACCTTTTCTCCTGATGGATATTTCGAAGCGTTGCCAGAACAAGCGTTGCGTGCATTGAAATAAACGAAATAAAGCTGTTGGAAACATCGAAACTGTCTTATATTGGCGCAAAAGCTATCGACAAACTGGCAAGAACAAAAAGATGAGATAGCTGCAAGCGCATAAAGAAAAATGAACAAAGCTAAAACAACAACGCGACGAAAAACGCGCTCGAAGGGATGAAGAAGCCGAAACGAACGTTTGTTAAACGAAAGTAGATACCCAAAAGCGCGCGCTGAGCGACTGCAAAACAACACTATGATGAGGGATTGAAAGAACGACAATGCGCCTAGAAACCTATGCATGGTCAGGCTTACTGAATTTTAGGCAAAGCGCAAACGCCGCTTGTCGGACGCCTCAGCAATGGCTCTTTTCAAGGCAGCTGTGTTATGCAATGGTAGAGTGAGAACAAAAGACTGTTTCAGCTAGTTTTAAAGATGAAGAGCAACACCACCTGCTGGCACAGGAGAGTGTTGCGCTCCAAAGCTGTTGCACTCTGCTTTTTAGTTGCGCATTATGCCCCTTAGCATGGTGGCAGAGTTTTCGCATGGAGCATCGCCAAAGAAAATAAGACAGCACGGGATGCAAAACCTATTCTGCTTGCAAAAGATAAGTGTGAACCCCTTTTACATTATTTATTAAAAAGGCATTTGTTACGACACAAACCCTTTAGAACAGTTCTCCAAAGAGGGCACATGGTAGACTATACGAAGATGAAACACTGGCGGTGGTTAGTGAAACCCTCTGGTTTGCCCAGCGTGAAAGGCTTATTTAAAGCGTATCGGCAGGAACATTTATTAAAACCATCGGCACATTGTCGCTTCCCATGAGGTTCACCGCCGATATGGACACCGTATGGTGGTGGTAAAACAAAACAAGGCGATGCCTTGCAACAAATAGTTTGAAAACAGAAGTGCAGTTAAAGGTAAGGCGCGTCAATGGATATTTAACAGAGAAAGAAGATAAGTGATGCATTGATTTGCCTTTTGTGCAGACCCTGAAGACTGCCCCAAAACAATGGTAAACGAGGAAGTGTGCTACTACTCCATAGCAAAAGTTAGTTCAAACCAACAACACTACCAAAATAGCCCTTATCCAAGCGCAACAGGGCGTACACACTAGCCAGAGAGTGCATGCGCACACCCCAATGTTTAGAGTGCCCATAAAAGGCGACCGACTTTATGGACGAGGAGAGGGTAGACTGTGCTGCAGCGCCGAAGCAATTATTTGTCACCCCATACATCATAAGTGTGATGCGTTTTGGTACCAAAGCCCTTTTAGTAATGCTTTTTAAACTACTTAAGGTAAGGAATGTGCTATTTTTCGTATTTTCTACGTATAAATCTTTGATAATCACTAAACTTTACTACAATACAAACATGAAAAAGAATATCTTTTGGTTGTTGAAATGCTATGGTTGCGCTTTGTTTGGCACGCTTTAACGGCACTATTGGCTCAATTTAATTGGAACATACCCACGAAAAGGGCAAAATTATTAACAAGTGTCAAAACCAAGGCAAGAAACGGCTTTACAAATGGTTGCTCCAAACCGCCCATGTTGTGAGTGCTTGGGTCTCGGTGGCGCGACCTCGGCTGTAGAACGCTGGATGAAGATCCGGTATTAAGGTGGCACTGCGACCAAGAAATTAAGAGTGAGGTCGCACAACGCATTTTTGAAAGACGCATCGAAGCTCCCGCTGCTATTTATAGCGGGAGAAGAAGGACAAAGAGGTGTGCAAAAGAAAGATGGTGACTTGGTCGTGTCATAAACCGACTGAAGGACGTTATTTTAAGGTGGCAGAGTCGACAGAAAACAATAAGAAAAAGCCATAGAGGTGCCTTCATGAATATGCAATGAGATATGGGTCGACCAATTTGAGCGAAACAACTGGAAAGCATTGTGTGATGTTAGAAACCGCGCGGACTTTTTTGAACTGAATGCGCTAAACATGGGCACAAAGGTAGTGCTTTGGCGAGGTTATCATGTGCAATAAGGGCCACAGACAAGGAGCGACGCTATATTGGTTACTATTAAAAAAACAGATGCTAATGACAAATTAGGTTGGATTGCGTTATAACAAAGATTTTAGAGGAGATGTATGCAACACACGGCTTAGGACCTATTATGCAGGTGGGCAATATTCATGAGGAGATAGATGAACAATTTTATTATGGGATACACAGTCTTAATGGGAAAGAAAAGAGGAAGGAAGCAACAGGTGAGCCTTTGTATGACTTTCAAAATGACCAAACCACCACCAGCACAGAAAAGGAAAAGTGACGAAATTCACCATAATGGATGGCCACCATCCCAGCAATAGAAATGTACCGTTGAGCAGGCACGAAGGATTTGCTAATGTAACATCCTATTGAGGGCTATGCTGTGTCGTCTAAAAATGAGTTGTTGATGATTGAAACCTCACTTCGACAAACCTTTTCGACACGAATATTTGTCGAAAGAAGAGCGAGAAGCGCCCGAAAGGCGCGAAAGCGAGCTAATAAAGAAGTATGGAGAGCAAAGCAAGAAGTGGGAGGCTGCGGAGGTATGACCGCGCTGATAGCCGATTGGCTGCTTGCAAATGGTCGTGTCGATGGATATAGACGCGTGCGATCGGTGAATGAAAAGGTTTCGCTGAGCTGCTTCGCGTCGACAACAATTGGAAACTTGCCCGTGGAAGCGCCAGACTTACCTGCAAGGGAACCAAGAAAGGCTACACACATGCTTATGCTTGCCTGAGCAAGAAGTAGAAACAATGGCTAAGGCAAAGGCTTTTACTGAGCAATTGAAGGCAAAAGGAAAGTCAATATTGGGAAGTTTTTGCAAAGAAAGAGGCTAAAAGAAAAGAAATAAACCAAATGTATATGGTTACAGCACCTTATGTTTTATGTCTTATAGCGTGTGTTGCTTTGTAAGAGGGCTACAGCGCGCGGAAAAAGGGTGCGAAGAAAACGCCGGCCAAAGAAGCGATTGCGCTTTTAGCGGTTGTCAGCAGGTGCTTTTGACAGAGAAAAGACATCTGTGTGCCGTTGGTTCGCCTGGCCCCGTGGGAGGAAGTACGGTCGGAAACCCGGCGGTAGCTTCGGAAATAAGGCGCTTCGCGTATACGACTCGTCGTATAAAAGTCGGCAAATGTCACAAGTCTTTTCCATCGGGTAAGATTAAGCCCATTTTACTCTCTCGCGGAGTAAACAATAGGCAGTTAGTGAATCAACATATACATAAGCCGTGCGAAGAAAATGATATTGTGGGTGTACAAGAATGTTGCCACTATGGTCTTTCATCCCAAAGAGTCCGTTTTCTGCATATTTCGTGATATTAAAGGGTCATCTGGAATGCGGTTTGAGATAAAAATAAAACCATTTTCACAGCTAACAACTGTTCTAAGAAGCCAGTGTCGCAACAGTTGGCCATAGCACGTGCCAAACCACCCAAGGCCGATCCGCCGAGGACACGTCTTATTAAAACTACCGTACGAGCTGCATTTTTGTGGAACAGAGAGGCATGTTACCAACTGCGCATCATGGCTTGCTCGCTCATAGCTTTGATATACCGATGAATTTGACGTGCCATCTCACTGCATACAAACCATTTATTCTTTCCATCTCAATGTTGCTCCGTTATATAGCTCATTGAAATTCTTCAAAGTTATTTTTTCTGTGTTCATGCTTTGATTGTTTAGTGATAGCTCGTTTATGAGCGTCATGGTTGTTAGTGGAGGCTTTTAAAAGCTTCTTTTCAAAGTTAGCAATATTAACTGAATTAAGCAAAGTTTGGCGGTTTTATCAATATCGCAAGGCGTAAAACACGTGGAAAGAAAAAGACAATAGTGAAATGACGAAGAGCTGTTGAGTCGCTATAAGA